>Ga0080006_1148285_pt1 | contig 227574 bp, 194 predicted proteins | sample RS3BMetagenome_FD_69209 | JGI IMG/M metagenome (GOLD analysis project Ga0080006, IMG submission 69209) | Ferric oxide microbial mat and aquatic microbial communities from Rainbow Spring, Yellowstone National Park, USA - RS3B (SPADES... ...
GGAGCGCGCCATTACACGCTTCCTGGACCACTGGAACCAAAGCGCTAAGCCCTTCCTCTGGACCAAGACCACTCAGCAGATCAAACGAAGCATCTTGAATGCTAAACTTATTTCCGAACCGTGACACTAGTTAGCGGCACGCAGGCGCTGTCCGGCAGGCGGTTCGATCGCACCAAAACGCCGCTCGCGGCGCTGGTAGGCGCGCAAGGCGAGAAGAAAATCGCGGGCGCGAAAGTCAGGCCACAGAGTGTCGGTAAAGTATAGTTCGGTGTAGGAAAGCTGATACAAGAAAAAATTGGACAAACGCAGTTCGCCCGAGGTTCGGATCAGCAAATCGGGATCCGGCAGGCCGGCCGTATCGAGCTGGTTAGCCACCATACGCTCGTCGATTTCATCCGCCCTCAGGCGCCCTTCGGCGACCGCGGTGGCCAATTGGCGAGCCGCCCGCACAACATCCTGCTGGCCGCTGTAGGACAGCGCCAGGGCCAGGGTCATCGAGCGATTTCCCGCGGTGTATTCGATAGTCTGAGCCAGGGCCTGGTGGACCGCGGCGGGAAGCCGCGAGCAATCGCCCAATGCGATCAGGCGGATGTCACGTTTGGTCAGGCGCTTGGTCTCGGTGACCAGGTAGCGATGCAGGAGTTGCATCAGGAAGCGCACCTCGGTGACGGGCCGGTGCCAATTCTCGTTGGAGAAGGCGAACAGGGTCAGAAACTGGATGCCTAGCTCGCGCGCCGCGTCGATGATGGCGCGTACCGAATCCTTGCCCCGGCGATGGCCTTCCAGGCGCGGCAGGCCGCGCTGGGTGGCCCAGCGACCGTTGCCATCCATTACGATTGCGACATGGCGCGGCAGGCGCGCGGCGTCCAACACCAGGTCGGGAAACTCACTCAGCGGCAATTCCGACAATTTCGCCCGCTTCAGCTCTACCCGAGGCTGAAACCTCCATGAATCCTCAAACCTCCATGACCTCGGCCTCCTTGGCGGCCAACACCTGATCGAGCTTTTCGATGAATTCGCCGGTGTATTGCTGGACCTTCGCCTCGGCGCCGCGCAAATCGTCGTCGGTGATCTGCTTTTCCTTATGCAGCTCCTTGAGCAGATCGTTGGCATCGCGCCGATGATTGCGAATCGACACCCGATAACTCTCGGCGATCTTATGAATATGCCGGGCCGTCTCGCGCCGGCTCTGCTCGGTTTGCGGCGGAATCGGGATACGAATCAACTTGCCGTCGTTTTGCGGCACCAGGCCCAGCTCGCTAGCCTGCTGGATGGCCTTCTCTATCTCGTGAATCGCGCTGCGATCGTAGGGCGTCACTACCAGGAGCCGGGCCTCGGGCGCGGCCAGCCCCGCAAGTTGGCGCAGTTGCACTTTCGCCCCGTGGTAATTTACCTGCAACCCCTCCAACAGCGCGGTCGAGGCCCGCCCGGTGCGCACCCGCGACAACTCATGGCGGAAGGCGGCCACCGCCGCTTCCATGTCTTTGTGGGCTTGCGCCAGCACTTCGTCCTTCATGACCTGGCTCTCGGTTGGCTTCCCAAGCTTAGCTCTCGCTGACCAAGGTTCCGATCTGCTCGCCCATCACCGCCCGTTTAATATTACCGCCTTTGCGCAAATTGAAAACCAGCACCGGCAGATTGTTGTCGCGACACATCGAGATGGCGGTGGAATCCATCACCTTGAGGTTGCGGTTGAGGATGTCCAAATAAGTCAGATGGTCGAAACGCTGCGCGTCATGCTCCTGCATCGGGTCGCGATCGTACACCCCGTCGACGTGATGACTGGCTTTGAGCAGGATCTGAGCCCCCACTTCCAGCGCCCGCAAACTGGCCGCACTATCGGTGGTGAAATAGGGATTACCGGTACCGGCCGCGAAAATCACTACCCGTCCCTTCTCCAGATGACGGATGGCACGGCGGCGGATATAGGGCTCGCACACCGCCTGGATGTTAATCGCCGACATCACCCGGGTGGTGGCACCGCAACGCTCCAGAGCGTCCTGCAGGGCCAGAGCGTTGATCACGGTGGCCAACATTCCCATGTGGTCGGCCGTGGTACGATCCATCCCGCGCGCCTCGTACTCACTGCCGCGCAGCAGATTGCCGGCGCCAATCACCACCGTCAACTGGACCCCCAAAGCGACAACTTCCTTCAGCTCAGCCGCCACCCGCGCCAGCATCTGATGATCGATTCCGCCGCCGGCGGCGGTGGCCAGCGCTTCACCCGATAACTTAAGCAAAACCCGCGCATAGCGCGGTTGACCGCCCGGCTCGGCATCGACCGGGGCGGGGCTAGGCCGTTCCGGCGCCATCCGAACCTTCGCTGGCAGTCTCGCCCAGTTGGAAGCGGATGAACCGGCGCACCTCGATCTTTTCCCCCACCGTGGCCGCGTACTCGGTGATCAGCTCGGACACCGTGCGGGCCGGATCGCGCACGTAGCCCTGCTCCAGCAGGCAGACATCGCGGAAGAACTTCTCCAGCTTGCCTTCCACAATCTTGTCCACCACCGCGCTCGGCTTACCGGCGGATTGAGCGGCGTATATCTGCCGTTCCTGCTCGATCACGCTGGCGGGAATTTCCTCCCGCCGGACCGCGCGCGGGTTGGTGGCTGCCACCTGCATGGCCAGCTCCTTGACCAGATTCTGGAATTCGGCGGTCTTGGCGACAAAGTCGGTTTCGCAATTGACTTCCAGCAGTACTCCCAGCTTGCCGCCGGTATGGATATAGGCCCCGATGGTACCGTCGGAGGCCACTCGGCCGGCGCGCTTGGCGGCGCCCGCGATCCCCTTTTCGCGCAGCCACACCACCGCCTGCTCGAGCTCGCCCGCGCATTCGGCCAAGGCGCGCTTGCAATCCATCACCCCGGCGCCTGTCTTCTCCCGCAATTGCTTGACAATCGCGGCATTTACTTCGGCCATTACCTTCCTCTTGCTCCGGCGCTCAGACCACTTGGGGCGCCTCGGGCGCCGCCGCACCGCTCTCGCTGCCGCTCAGATCGGCCTGCCCCTTCTGCCGTTCTTCCTGGAGCTGGCGCCCCTCCAGCACCGCATCCGCCATCGCCGCCGTGAACAGCTTGATGGCGCGGATGGCATCGTCGTTACCCGGCACCCGGTAGGCGATCAAATCGGGATCGCAGTTGGTATCGACCACCGCCACCACCGGAATACTGAGCCGGTTGGCTTCGGCCACCGCGATCTCTTCTTTCTTGGTGTCGATCACGACCAAGGCGTCGGGCAGACGACGCATGTTCTTGATCCCGCCCAGGGTCGCCATCAGCTTGGTATGCTCGCGCCCCAGGTCGCTCATCTCTTTTTTGGTCAGGGCGTTGATCATCGCGGGATCGACCATATGCTCCTCGACCTTCTTGAGCCGTTCGATGGAGGCCCGGATGGTCTGGAAATTGGTCAACATCCCGCCCAACCAGCGGTTATTGACATAGAACATGCTGGCCCGTTCCGCTTCCTCGCGGACAATATCCTGGGCTTGCTTTTTGGTGCCCACGAACAGCACGCTGCCGCCCGCCGCCGCCAAATCGCGCACGAAGTCGTAGGCGGCCCGGAACATCCGCACGGTCTGCTGCAAGTCGATGATATGAATGCCGTTGCGGGCGCCGAAGATGTAGGGTTTCATCTTCGGATTCCAGCGGCTGGTCTGGTGGCCAAAATGGACCCCGGCCTCCAGAAGCTGTTTCATGCTGATCTCGGTCATAACCTGCTTTTTTCCTTGTCTGTGGACGAACCCCAAGTTTTTTAGCAAAGCCGGCGCCCCCGGCAAAGCCGGCGCCGGCCCAGCCGGGGCTAGTTGTTCATCGATTCCAGGAACTCATCGTTGGTCTTGGTCCCCTGCATCTTATCCAGCAAGAACTCCATCGCTTCAACCGCGTTGAGCTGCGAGAGCAGTTTGCGCAAGATCCAGATCCGGTTGAGCGTGCTGCGCGGCAACAGGAGCTCTTCCTTGCGGGTGGTGGAGCGCTGAATGTCGATGGTGGGAAAGATGCGCTTTTCCAACAGCCGGCGGTCCAGCGCCACCTGTTGGTTGCCGGTGCCCTTGAACTCCTCGAAGATCACTTCGTCCATCCGGCTGCCGGTATCCACCAGCGCGGTGGCGATGATGGTCAGGCTGCCGCCGTCCTCGGTGTTGCGCGCAGCGCCAAAGAATTTCTTGGGCTTGTGCAGGGCATTGGAATCAACTCCGCCCGAGAGGATCTTGCCCGAGGGCGGGACCACGGTGTTGTAAGCCCGCGCCAGGCGAGTGATCGAGTCCAGCAAGATGACCACGTCACGTCCGTGTTCGACCAACCGCTTGGCCTTCTCGATCACCATCTCCGCGACCTGCACGTGACGGGTGGCCGGCTCGTCGAAGGTCGAGCTTACGACCTCGCCCTTGACCGAGCGCAGCATGTCGGTGACCTCTTCGGGCCGCTCATCGACCAGCAACACGATCAGGACGATCTCGGGATGGTTGTGGGCGATCGCGCGCGCCATCGCCTGCAGCATCATGGTCTTGCCGGTAAAGGGCGCGGCCACGATCAGGCCGCGCTGGCCTTTGCCGATCGGTGCCACCAGGTCGATGATCCGGGTAGTGTAGTCCTCGTGGTCGAATTCCAGCTTGATCCGCTCCTGGGGATAAAGCGGGGTGAGATTATCGAACAGGATCTTGTCGCGAGCCCGATCGGGTTCCTCGAAGTTGATCGATTCCACCTTGAGCAGGGCGAAATAGCGCTCACCCTCCTTGGGCGGCCGGATCAGGCCGGAGACGATGTCGCCGGTGCGCAGGTTGAACTTACGAATCTGGCTGGGGGAGATATAGATATCGTCGGGACCGGGCAAATAGTTGTAATCGGGCGCGCGCAGGAACCCGAACCCGTCGGGCAGAATCTCCAGCACCCCTTCGCCCAGGATGGCGCCGTTTTTGGCCGCTTGCGCCTGCAGGATGGAGAAAATCATCTCCTGCTTACGCATGTTCGGCGCGCCGTCGATGTTGTAATCGCGAGCGACCTGGGCCAACTCGGTTATCTTGGCGCTCTTGAGCGCCTTGAGGTTAAGTACCCCCACCTCGTTGACCACCGCCTGCGGCCCGCCCCCGTTGCTCACCCCCGCCATGCCCGCGGCATTCATTGCGTAGCCCTCCTCCATCAGGGGCCGTCCCGGCTCCCCTCCCCCAGCGACGTTCCCGCCTTCAGCCTGCAGGAGCTCGCTTTTGCCTACCCCTCGTGCCTTGGCCATGTTCCTTCCCCGAAACTTTCTGCCTGGTGGTGACTGCAAACTAATCCTCCGCTTGATGGGGCCTGTAGGCGCTCACGTGCCCCGCGCAAGGTCGATGCTCGTTCCCTTCGCCGGACGATTAAATTAGGTAAGACCGAGCCTCGCGCGCTTAAGGGAACTGCCGGGCCAGGAAAGCCTGCGAACTCGAATCCCGCTACCCGAAGGAGTCTTGATGAGAGACCTAGGCCTTAATTTAATCAAGCCCGGTCAACCTGTCAACCGCTCTGGCCTCGTCCCGGCCCAGGCTATCGCCCAGCTTTCACCCGAGGCTGAGCAGCCGTTGGCGCCCATCCACTTTCGTGGCCGGACCCCGCCGTGGCTCGTCGGCTACTGCAATTTTTAGAGGGACCGCGGCTGGCGCTCTGTGTTCTTTGCCGGTTGCCTTTTTTCATCGATTTTTAGTATATGAGGGTTGATCGACATGAATTTGGCACCCATCTCTTAACAATTCGCGCCGGCAATTGGCTTTTTCATGTCGTCGGCCAGCGCGTGGACGGTCCATGCGCGGTCGTCATATTAACTCAAACCGAAAAGGGAGCAGAGGGCCGACAAATGCAAAAAATCGCAAGCTTCATCGTGGGGATGACGCTGCTAGTGGGGGTGGGTGGAACGGCCGCCGCCGACCCCTTTGTTCCGATTCCGGCAGGCACCGTAATCACCAAGGCCAATTGCCAGAAATACCTTGATCACATGACCGAAGTCCTGGGCCACACCTGCACCATGAACGAGCCGCAGAACACGATGCCGCCCGGGTACAAGATCGTGATCGAACCGACCCAGTCTTACCCCGTGCCACACAATTACTGGGACGCCACCGAAAAATACAGCAAACAGGTCAGACTTGAACCCGAGGGGAACGGGGCCTACCGGATGGTGGGTTACGTCGCCGGCCTGCCCTTTCCCTTCGACCAGCTCAGCACCAAGGATCCGACGGCCGGGGCCAAGATGGCCTACGATGCCTACATGCAGTTTCAACCCGCGGTGATGTTCGCCGACCAACTGCATACGATCCTGGTCGACCGCTATGGCAATCGCAGCGAAGCTTCATCGTGGCTGGGCAATTACGTGCTCTCGCACGTGACCGACGCCGGCTATCCAATGACGATCCCCAATTCGCCGGGAAGCACCGACGGGGTCTATTTCGCCAGCTATAGCGAACAGCAGTTCCCCACCCAGAACCAGTACCTCAGCGGCCTGGAATGGGATTACACCAACTCCGACAAGTTTCCCCAGAACTGGGTTTACCTGCCTAGCATCCGCCGCGTGATCGAACTTTCCCAGGCCGCGCGCTGCGCCCCGTTCACGGCGACCACCAACTTCAGTTACGACGACCACTCGCGCGCGCAATTGCCGATAGTCTGGTTCAAGAACGAATACCTGGGAACCAAGTACGAGATCACTTACGTCGTGCCTCCCGACAAGCTCAACCAGGCTTCCGCCAGCGAGAGTGTTTGGGACCTGCACTACGGCATGTGGCCAACCGAGCGGACTGGCGGTCACTGGGAAGTGCGCCAATGGCTGCAGGTCGCTTCTCATCGCCTGCCCCAGTATGCCAAGGGTTACTGCGAAGCCACCCACTACATCTGGTTGGACAAGGAACAGACCATCACCGTGGCTTACGACGACTTCGACCAGAACAACAAATACTGGCGCGGCCAGTTCAACTTCAACCCAGCCAAACCGGTGCCGGGCGGCGGCTACTCGTTCTACAGCGGGATGTGGGCTCATCTGAATCCCGACGTTCAGAATCTGAGTAACGCCGAAATTCTGGTGGACAACAATCACTGGTGGTTCGATCAGGACGTCCCCCCGCGCTACACCAAGTACGACCGCTTCGCGACACCGGCCGGTCTGTGGCAGGTGACGCAGTAGGAAGAACGCGCTAATCAGGCGGAGGGCCAGGTTGACTGCCGGGCTCTCCGCCAGTCTGCGACCAACGCTGAACCTACCACCCACCCGCTCCGCGCTAAACTTCACTGGGCCAGGCGCGGTTTAAGAGCGCACTTCGCGCCAGTTCCCATCGCCACATTGAGAGGGGCGAGCATCGGCAGCCTTATTTGGCGCCTCTCCGTCCTTTTTTGTCTCATGTTGGGTCGGCGAGCATCGCGAGCAGTGTCGAAACATCCGCGCGATTACTCTTCCCGACCCGCCTAAACCGCCTGCGGCGGGATTCTTCACTTCGTTCAATGACGTGATGCTTTCAGGCTCCCCGCTCCATCCGGCTCAAAACCGACGTGCCAGCACTTCCAGTTGCGCCCGCTCTTCGGCACTCATCCCGCTGGCTGTCAGCAGGGCGACCAAGTCCGCCGGCAGACCAGCAGCGACGGTAACAATTGCCCCGCCAGTGGGCTTGGCTACGCTCAGTTCCATCGCATGCAAGGCCTGGCGCGCCAGCCCCGCCACCTGCGTCTTACGCCCACCATAGATCGGATCGCCCAGGCAGGGATGGCCGATGGCGGAGAGATGGACCCGAATCTGATGGGTCCGCCCGGTTCGCGGTCGGACCGCGACCACGCTGAGCGGTATGCGCTCTCCCTCCGACGCCAGCTCTCGTAGCGCCAGCACCCGCACTTCGCTGAGCGCCGGCCGCATGACCCGCGCCCGCACCGCCATCCGCTTGCGGTCCACCGGATGGCGCCCAATCGGCATCTCCAGCCGCAGCGAGGCACGCGCCAAATGGCCCCGGCACAGCGCGAGGTAAAGCTTGCTGACTTCGCGCCGCGCGAATTGGGCGCTCAAGGCGGCCCGCGCCGAGCTGGTGCGCGCCACCACCATCACGCCCGAGGTATCCATGTCCAGGCGATGGACAATTCCCGCCCGCGTGCTGCCATCCAATTCACGGACTTGGGCCAGTTCGGGAAAGCGCTCCAGCAGCGCATCGACCAGAGTCGAATCGCGATGGCCGGCCGAATGATGGACCACCATCCCGGGCGGTTTGTTGACAAAAATCATTTCGTCGTCGGCGTACAGGATCTCGATTGGGCCAACGGCCGGAGCATGCGACGCCACAACGGGGGCGGCCGGCGCTTCCAACAGCTCGATCACATCGCCCGCGCGCACCGCGGCCGAAGCCCGCGCCGGACGATGGTTTACCACCACCAGCCCGGCCTTGATGGCGCGCGCGATCTGGGCCCGCGAATAACGCGGGGGCAGTTCACCGGCCAGAAATGCGTCCAGGCGGGCGGCCGCGCGCGCCGCAACCAGACTGGGCTGGCCGCTCATCGCGCCTCCCCGCCAGCCGCCGCTTGCTCGCGCCGCACCACCGCCTGGACCAGGAAGTCCGCCAGATGCATCACTTGGATTGACGAACCTCGCCGGCGCAGCTCGGCTGCAATTTGAAACTGACAGCCCGGATTGGCCATCACAACATACTGCGCCCCGCTCTGTTCGATCGTATCCGCCTTGCGCCGCCCCAGCTCGGCCGCCGCCCGTGGCTGAGTCAGATTGTAACTGCCAGCCGAGCCACAACAGAGGTCGGCGCTGTCCAGTTCCACCAGCTTCACGCCGCTCAGCGCTTGCAACAATTGGCGCGGCTCGCGCCGCACCCCCATGCCGTGGGCCAGATGGCACGCGTCATGGTAGGTGACCGTGGCCTCGCAGCCGCCCTCCAGCGGGCGCGGCGCCTTAATCAACAAGACGCTCAGCTCGCTAACGCGGCGTGCGAACTCAGCCGCGGGTTGGGCCAGTTCGGGATCGTCCTTGAGCAATTCCCCATACTCCGCCATCGCGGTAGTGCATCCAGAAGCGGTGGAAATAACATGATCGGTCTCGCCCTGCATGAAGCGACGCACGTTGGCGCGGGCAAACGCCAACGCGCGGGCACGGTTTCCGCTGTGCAGATCGAGCGCGCCGCAGCAGGTAGTGAACATTGCGGGGTCTGCACGATAGCCCGCGCGCGCCAGCAGTTGCGCCGCGTTGGCGATGGTCGCGGGCGCCAGAACGCGGGTCACGCAACCAGCGTGGATCGCGACCGCAGGCCCGCTGGCGGGCGCGGCAGCGAGGGCGGGAGCAACAGCCTCCTGCCGGCGCGGCAACAACGCCAGCCAATCGCCCAACGCACCGGGCAGATGGCGCTCCAGCCACGGCCGCGCACCCACGGCCTCGGCCAGGCGCGCCGGCCATAACAGCGGCTCCAGCCGGCCGGGATAAGGGAAGAGTTGGCCCACCAGCCAGCGCTTGAGGCGCTGCCCGAGGGGCCGGCGGGCGCGGGTTTCGAGGTAGGCCCGGGTCTGTTCGATCAGGCGCCCGTAGCGAACCCCGGCCGGGCAGGCACTTTCGCAGCCGCGACAACCCAGGCAAAGGTCCAGATGCGCCACCACCTCCGGTTGCGCTTCCAAACGTCCTTCGGCCAGCGCCTTGATCGTGTAGATGCGGCCGCGCGGCGAGTCCATCTCGGTGCGAGTAAGCTGGTAGGTAGGGCAAGCTTCGAGACAGAAGCCGCAGTGGACACAATCCAGTAGCAGGTCCGAGTCGATCGAGGTGGCCCGCGGTAGCGCTTCGCGCTCCATCACAGTCCTCCCACGAAGCAGCCCGGATTGAAAATCGCCGCGGGATCGAAACTGCGCTTGAGCCGCTCCATCACAGCCATCGCACCCGGCGCGGGCAGGTCAAAGCATGGCACCTGGGAGCGCAGCTCCCGATCCAAATTCAATCGCAGCACGCGCGCGTGGCCGCCAGCCTGAGCGGCACGAGCGCGCAATTGCGCCGCGCCGGCGATCGCGCTGGTGCCCTCGCCCGCAAGCGCCATCTGCGCCACTCCGGAACCCAAATGAGCGCGAAATTGCAACCCGCCCGTCAAGCAATCAGGCAAAGAGTGGGGTGGCACGGCGAGCTGCAGCGCAATCGACGCGGCCGGCAGCTCCAGATTGACCAGCGCACGATAGAGCCGGGCGGCTTCGTTGTCCTGCCAAATCCGCGCCTTGGGCGCCAGCTCGCGAACGGTTGCCAGTTGCGCTTCTACCTCGGCGTCGTTGCCGCCCAGACCCGCGATCAGGGCGTAACCTTGGCGCGGCGCTTCGGCCAACTCGACGCGCGGGCTTAACAGATCCAGATAGAGCAAGGGCAAGCGGTCGTGAAGGGCAAAGCCAAGCTCACACAATTCGGGCGCGGCCGGCCCGCTTAGCAAAACCAGCGCCTGGGAGGCAGGCCTTGGCCGGATCTTCAGGGTCACCTCGCTTATTATTCCCAAGCTTCCGTAAGCCCCTACCATCAGCTTCATCATATCGTAGCCGGCGACGTTCTTGACCACACGCCCGCCGGCGCGCACCAAGCGGCCACCGTGCCCAACAAATTCGATTCCCAAGACGTAATCGCGCGGGGTGCCGGCGGACAGCCGCAAGGGGCCGGTGCGGGCGGTTGCCAGCACGGCGCCCAGCGTGGTCTGGGCGGGCTGGGGCGGATCCAACGGCAGATATTGGCGACGGCTGGCCAGCACCTCATCCAACGCCGCCATCGTGATGCCAGGCTGAACTGTCACGGTCAGATCGTCAGGCTCGAAGGCGAGCACCCGCGCCATCCGACTGAGCGCGATTCCCACCACCACTGGGGTCGCGCGCAAATAGCCCAAGGTACGGCAGGCGCCCAAGGCCGCCACACTCAGTCCCTGATGCTGGCAGTACTCCACCAACGCGGCCATTTCCTGAGCCCCGGCAGGCTCGGCCACCAACTCCGCCACCGCGCTCTCAGCCCGACGCGGCTGGCGCAGCCAAGCGTACTGGCGTAGCTGGCTCCAATGATCGGCGCTTGCGCTACTCACAACGCGATCTTTATCATCAAGCGCAAGGAAAGGCGCGAGGGCGGCGCGCTTGACTTGGCCGTCCGGTGCTTACCCCAAGCGCCTGGCGAGGAGACTTGGATGGAAGGCGAAGAAGCAAGACTGCTGCACCAATTGCGCGATCGCGAGCAGATTCGCGAGCTGCTCTATCGCTATTGCTATGCCGTGGACGCCCGCGACGTGGCGGCTTTAGGCGAAATCTTCGATGATGCCTGCACCCTGGAAATTCGCCATCCCGGCGAACAGACCCAACGATGCCAGGGACGCGGCGCGATCGTGGAGTACCATCGGCGCGCGCTCAACCGCGATTTCACCTTTCTGCGCCATACCAACAGCAATCATATCATCGAGATCAACGGCGACGAGGCGAGCTGCAAATGCTACTGGAACGCGGCGCTGGAGTTCGACGGTGGTTCGGTCACCCAGTCCGGCCGCTTCTTCGATCGCCTGCGCCGAGTCGCGGACAATTGGAAGATCACCGAACGCATCACCCTGCTGGAGTATGCCGCGCCGCTCAAGCACGGCTGGGGCTGAGTTAACCCGACGCGCCGGCCAAGCGCTCAGCCCCACAGCTTTTGCGAAGCCATCCGGGCGCCTTCGGCCAAGGCCTTGAGCTTGGCCCACATGATCGTGCGATGCACCCGGCCGGCCAGCGGGCTTTGCGAAAAGCCGCAATCGGTCCCGGCCATCAGGTGGTCGCGCCCCACGCATCCGGCAAAGCGCAGCAATCGTTCGGCGACCAGCTCGGGATGCTCGACGATGTTGGTGGAATGGGTGACCACGCCCGGGACGAGGTACTGGCCGGGCTGCAGCTTGGCCTCCTTCCAAACCTGCCATTCGTGCTCGTGACGGGGATTGGCGGCCTCGAAACTGTAAGCCCCGACCTTGACCTGGAGCACCAGGTCCACGATGTCCTTGAGCGGAACGTCGAACAGATGCGGGCCATTCCAGCTTCCCCAACAGATGTGGTAGCGGGTGCGCTCCGCGGGCAGGCCCTCCAGCGCGTGATTGAGCGCCGCGATGCGCATCTCAGCCCATTTGCGGTACTGCGCCAGGGTCATGGGCGGCACCAGCTTTTCGTACATGAAGGGCAAAAACGCGTCATCGACCTGCAGGTAGAGGCCGGCTTCGACGATCGCCCGATACTCCTGGCGCAAGGCTTCGGCCAGGGCAAACAGAAAACTTTCCTCGTCGCGATAGTATTCGACTTTGACGTTGGGCATCGCGCTGGCCGGCGCGACCACCGGTAAAAAGCCCCGCGCATCGACCGTGGCCAGGCCGGCCTTGAGATTGGCGATATCGCGCTGCAGTTCCGCCTGGCCGCGATAGCTCAGCGCTCCGGTTACCACAGGGCGCACCGGCACCTGGGTGGCGCGCAGCACGCGGCGGTCGTATTCGTTGTAAAATTCGGGAAACGCCTGGCGGTCGCGCCCGCCGATCACGGCGGCGGGGTCGTGCGTCTCCTCCGGCGTGAGCGCGCGCATCTCCAGCCCGCTTAGCCGATGGTGGATATAAAAGGCCCAGTTGACGGTCTTGCCGTACTCGCCGTCGCTGACGATCTCGACCCCCGCTTCGGCCTGCAGCCGCACCGCGTCGGCGATCGAGTCCCGTAAACATTTTTGGTAGGCCGCCTCGTCGTAGGGCTCGCCGCGATCGATTTTCTCCAGGAACTCGATCAGCGCCGGCGGCCGCACCAGGCTGCCGACGTGGGTGACGGTAATATGTTGGGCGCGGTTGGCCATCGGCCGCTATCCTCCATTGAAGCGCAGACCCTCGGTTGGGCTACTGCTAATCAAACCGCGGCCTGTGGCACAAGGATCGCGCACGCTAGAGCGCAGCCTGGCGGTGCGGGCGAGCGACTTCCACGCAGGCTCCGGGCTGCGGCAGCACCTTACCCGGATTGGAGCGCTGCGCGGGATCGAACACCGCGCGCAGCTCGGCCATCGCGCGCAAGTCGTCGGGGCCGAACAAAAGCGGCATCTCGCCCAGCTTTTCCACCCCAATCCCGTGTTCGCCCGTCAAACTCCCTCCCATCGCCACGCAGGTCGCCAGGATTTCGCGGCCAGCTTCTATCACGGCCCGCACCTGCTCGGGCACCCGCTCGTCGTAAAACAGGATCGGATGGAGATTGCCGTCGCCGGCGTGAAAGACGTTGCCGATCTTGATCTGGTGGCGCTGGCCGATAGCCGCCACCGCGCGCAGCATCTCGGGCAGGCGGGTACGCGGCACCACCCCGTCCTGGGTGACGAAATTGGGGGTCAGCCGGCCCACCGCGCCGAAGGCACGCTTGCGCGCCTTCCACAGCAATTGCCGCTCGGCCTCGTCGCGCGCCACCCGCACCTGCTCGGCGCCATGGGCGCGCATCAACTCTGCGGCCTGCCGCGCGTATTGATCCAAGCCGGCGGCGAGGCCGTCCAGTTCGACGATCAAGGCGGCCTGGGCCTGGGGCGGAAAGCCGACCTGAAAGGCCATTTCGACCGCGTCCATGATCAGCCGATCCATCATCTCCACCGCGCCCGGCACCATCCCGGCCGCGATAATCGCGGAGACCGCTCTGGTAGCCGCATCGACCGTGGGAAATAGCGCCAACAGGGTGCGATACTGCTCGGGCGTACGCACGATCTTCAGCGTGGCGCGAGTGACGATACCAACGGTGCCCTCGGCGCCGACCACCGCGCCGGTCAGATCGTAGCCCAGCCGTTCCTCGCTCGGGCCGCCCAGCTCGACGATCTCACCGTCGGGCAACACCAGCTCCAGGCCGAGCACGTGATTGGTGGTAACGCCGTATTTGAGGGTGTGAGGCCCGCCCGAGTTTTCGGCGATATTACCGCCAATCGTACAGGCCGCCTGAGAGGACGGGTCGGGTGCGTAGAAGTAGCCCGCCTTGGCGATCGCAGTGCTGACGTGCAAATTGACCACTCCGGGCTGGACCTCGATGCGGCGGTTGGCCAGGTCGATGGCGAGGATGCGGTTCATCCGCGCCGTGCCGATCATTACCGGCGCCAGCCAGGGTAGACAGCCGCCCGACAGCCCGGTACCGGCACCTCGCGGCACATACGCCACACCATGGCGCCACAGCGCCTTGAGAATAGCGCTGACTTCCGCGGTGGTTCGCGGCAGCAGCAGGACCGTGGGGGCGGCCTTCTCGATGGTCCAGCCGTCGCATTCGTAAACCTTGAGCTCGCCGGGATCGGCAAAAAAGCCGGCCGCGCCGACAATCTCGCACAGTTCATCACACAACTGCGCGCTCAGCTTGGGGTCCGCGCCGGCCATCCTTTCCTGATGCATCGCCATCGTAGTTAGGCTACCATCGGGCCAATCCGAATCGTTTACACGGTTAACCCTTTAGATAACGAGCCGCAAGAGCGAGCCGCAAACCGGCGGAAAGGTGAGTTCATGCCAACGCAGCAGTTTCCCGAACTGAAGCCCAGCGCGCGCATCCTGCTCGGTCCCGGCCCCTCCAACGTCAATCCGCGGGTGCTGCGCGCGATGAGTGCGCCGATGCTAGGCCATCTCGATCCCGAGTTCATCGCCTTGATGGAAGACACCAAGAAGCTGCTGCGCATGGTGTTTCGAACCGCTAACAACATGACTCTGCCACTTTCGGGCACCGGCTCTTCCGGGATGGAAGCGGCGATGGCCAATCTGCTCGAGCCGGGTGACGAGGTCGTGGTGGGGGTCAACGGAGTGTTCGGCGGGCGGATGGTCGATTGTGCCCAGCGCCTGGGGGCCCGGGTGCACGAGGCGCGCGCCGAGTGGGGCCAGATCATCACCCCGGAGGCGATTGAGGCGGCCTTGGCGGCCTGCGCCAAGCCCAAGCTGGTAGCGCTGGTACACGCCGAGACCTCCACCGGGGCCTGGCAGCCGGTGGAAGAAATCTCCCGCCTGGCCCATCAGCGTGGCGCCTTGCTGCTGCTCGACGCGGTCACCTCGCTGGGTTGCATCCCGGTCAACGTGGACGAATGGCAAGTCGATATCTGCTTCAGTTGCACTCAAAAAGGGCTCAGCGCGCCCCCGGGACTGGCACCTCTGACCGTCGGCGAGCGCGCCCTGGCGGCGATCGCGGGGCGCAAAAGCAAATGCGTCTCCTGGTACCTGGATCTGGCGATGATCGCCCAGTATTGGGGCCAGGAGCGGGTTTACCATCATACCGCTCCCATCAGCATGAACTATGCACTGTACGAAGCCTTGCGCGTGGTTGCCGAAGAGGGCTTGGAAGCGCGCTTCAAGCGCCATGCCCTGCACGCCGCCGCGCTGCAGGCGGGGGTGCGCGCGATGGGGCTGGAGCTGGCCGCCCAGGAGGGGCATCGACTGCCCCAATTGACCACCGTTAAGGTGCCCGCGGGAGTGGACGAAGCCCGCCTGCGCGCCACCCTGCTGACCGATTACAACATGGAGATCGGCGCCGGCCTGGGCCCTTTACGCGGCAAGATCTGGCGCATCGGCCTGATGGGTGAGTCGGCCCAACGCGACCATGTAGTCCTGGTGCTCAGCGCGCTGGAGGCGCAACTGGCTGCGATGGGCGAAGTGGCGCGCGGGCGCGCCCTGGCCGCGGCGGAAAAGGTTTACGCCCAAGGCTGATGACAGGCCGCGCCAGCGGCTTACCAGTAGCGAACCCGGCCGACGTCGACGTGCACGAAGTCGGAGGCCGGATAGTATCCGACCCCACCAAGCTTAAGGCTGCTCGCGGCGCGCCTTAGATCGTGCAGCCCGCGGCCCGGCACTCGAATGTCGATCGCCTGGCCCACCATGTGCAGGCTGTGCGCAGCCACCCCTTCGCTGCGCGCCGCCAGCATCGCATTGGTGGCCGGTGTGCGATAGCCGGAAATCACGTCGAAGGGTTGGCTGGTATCCAAGCGCTGATTGAGCGCGCACAGCAGGTCGAGCAGGCGCCGATCGATAGGCTTGATTTGATTGGCGCGGAAGTCGCGCAATATGTAGTTGATCTCCCCCAATGCGGCTTCGATATAGCCGCCGCGCTCCCAGTATACGGTGCTAAGACGCTCGCCGGTGTGCAGGTTGTAGAAGCGCAATGTGCGGATATGCGGCAACGCGATTCGAAACGCTGCTTGTGCGCGGGCTCCAGGCATCATAGCCCATCCTGCCAGCGTTCCCCCGATCGCCAACAAGCGGCGGCGCGAAAGCCCCTCCGCCGGCGAGCTCGGTTTCTTTTCCGTGTGCGCGCTGTCTGCTGCCATCGCGTACCTCCTCCGCATGCCTGCTGGACCCGTGCAGGGCTCGGCCAGAACCATTTTGCGCGCTGGTGCCGCCAGCGCAAGAGTCTGGCCGCAGGCGCAGCTCCGATATCGGCGCGCGGCGCATCTCCGCTTTAAGCGACAGGTGGCAGGCGGATTGAAAGTGCGCATGCTTGTGTTAGCCTCTCTTCGCGGCTGGTTGCATCATAGGCGAGCCCGACGAGGCTTTCATGGCAGAAATCGAACTGGCTGAAGAGCAGATTGTATGGCGCGATCTGGATGGCGAAGTTGTCATTCTCAACCTCGAGAGCGGAATCTATTTCGGCTTGGAGGGCACCGGCAATGACATCTGGCGGCTGCTGGCGCAAGGCTGCTCGCGGGCCCAGCTCGCCAAACAATTGAGCGCGGATTACGAGGTCAGCCTGGAGCAGGTCAACGCCGACATCGATCGCTTCCTGGCCGAGCTCCATGCCAAGGGACTGGTCAGCGCCGCGCCGGTTAAATCCGACCGCTGACTGAGATAGGAGGCGTGGCCACGATTCCCGCGCCTGCGCTACGTGCCCGCGCCGCACTCGCGCACGCATTGCGGCTTGAGCGCGCCGATCTGGACCGGCGTTTGGTGCAAGCTCGCAGCCCCCGCTTTTGGCGCTCGCTCTGCCCTTTCCTGTCGCTCGGCTACGATTCCAAGGTCCTTGCCGAGACCAGCGGCTATTCCACCGCTTATCGCACCCGTCTGCGGCGCCAATTCGACAGCCAAGGGCACTTCGCCGCTCGCCCGCTGTTGCCGCCGCACGCCATGGCCCTGATGCGCCGATGCGTGGAGAGGCTCAAGGCCGCCGGCTGGCCGCCGGTCTTTGCCTTTGTCTACGACCAGTTCTGGAGCTTTTGGCAATTGCCTTCGCTACGCGCGCTGCTGGAGGAAAAGTTGGGGCCTGGCTATCGAATGCATCCCCATCTGTGGTGCTACTACGTACATCCCAGGCGTGGCGCCAGGGGTTGGCCGCCACACGCCGACCGCCATGGCATGGCGGGGATGACGCTATGGGTGGCGCTGAACGCGGCGACCTTGGACAACGGATGCATCTATCTGGTGCCCAAGGATCTGCTCCCCAGCGGCTTGGAGGTGACCAGCCTGTTCGACGCAGCCCGGATTCCGGCAGTCGCCGCGCTCCATCTGATGCAGGTGGCGCGCCCCCTGCCCGCGCGCGCCGGCGCGATCCTGGGCTGGGACTTCGAGGTTTTGCACTGGGGTGCGGCCAGCCATGGCGCGCGCGCCCCTCGCCTCAGCTTTTCCGCCGAGTTCGTCGGTGCGCAAGCCGCACCGTGCGATTTCGATATCCCGTTGCTCGAGATAACCTCAAGCCTGCCCGACTTTCGCACCCGCCTGGCGATCATCGCCTACAATCTGACCCACTTCGCCAGCAACGACGCCTGGACTTCGCCATATGCCGAGCTGGGCGAGCGCCTGGGAGGGCTGCCGGGCAGCTTCTCATGAAGCGCATATCGACGATCCGTCTCTTCGCTTGGCATCGCGGCAGTTCCCGAGCTTCGCTTCGCCAAACCGAGCGGGCAAGGAAGAAGCCCGGCGCCGATACGCCGGGCTTCTTGGGGAAATGCGCGGCGTGGTTCCCTGGAAACCACGCCGCGCCCGCGGACTAATCCTGCACGAAGGTGACTATCCCGCTGGGCAGCGGGTTGGTCACCGAATTAGGACCATTGCGGTTGGCGGGATTGAGCAAGTTGGTCAGATCGATCACCGCCAGGTAGGTCCGGGTGTTGTTGATAATCACGCCCATCGGCCGATTGGTATTGGGGCTGATGTAGGTGACCAGGCCGTTGGGCTGCTTGGGCATCGTCCATGGCGCCCCACTGGGATCGTTGGGCATCGAGGCCGCCACGTACCCGCTGCTGGCGATCTGGGGCGTGCCACTTCCCGAGCTGGAGGGCAGCATGATGGCGCCGAAGCCGCTGTTGCCCGATTGGTCGTCGAGCAGCGCCATATGCATCCCTGACACCACGCTGATCCCGGTTATCCCGTTGCCAAAGTTGGGGTACAGCGCCGACAAGGTCTGGATCTGCTTGCCCGGGGTGTTCCAGCTCCCGGTGGCCGCGCCGGTCGCCGGCGGAGTGAAGGTGGCCCGCGAAAGATCGAACAGCGCCAGATCCACAATCGGCCCGCTGGTCGCGGTGTTGCACGGGGTCGGTTTGCGCAGGGTGACCACCGCGATCCGAGTCTGGGTGTCGATCGCGCCGGAATCGGGCAGGATGTCGGCCGGGGTGGTCGGATTGCAGTTGCGGCCGTTGCTATTGAAGAAGGCCTGGTCGCCCGCCAGATCGTACACCGTTCCGGTGCCAGTGCTGCCGTTAAGCTTGACGATCTGGAAATGGGGCGGCGTGCTGGTGAAGCCGGTGCTTGGGTTGACCGCGTAGTTAGGTGATAAAATCCAATGATCGACCGGATCATAACCGAAATTGACGCTGACCGGCTCGCCGTTGGTGAGAATCCAAGGGGAAGTGGTCTTGGTCGCCAAGTTGTAGATCGCGAAGCCGCCAGTCTTGGGATTGGCATTAGGCGTGCCCGCACCGTTGCCACCCGAGATGATGCCGATACCCAACCCCGGGTCGATCATCGCGCCGCATTCCACGCAATCACCGGCGCTGTAACTGTTGCCGATCGCCTGGTTGTTGGGATTATTGAGGGCCAAGCCCGCGGTCGCCGCGCCAGGCGTGATCAAGTAGATGCCATCGCTGCTCTGCTCGGAGCAGATAGCGCTGTTGCTGCCGCCCGCGCACGAATTGGCTCGCCCCGAGCTGCCCATCACGGTGGTGCTGATTGTCATGGGCGGAGGGTTGTTGGCTTTGTTGATGCCGCTGGCGGTTTCCACGGTAACCGCTCTCACATTGGCCGTGGCCAAATCGTCGCTACCCAGGGGAACATAAATCGTGACGGTCTTCCCCGAAATCAACACCCCGGGTGCGTTGGCCGAGGTTGAGACCGAGGAGGTAGCCACGCCGCTGGGCGTCGCGCTAGGCGTGGCGGTGGGGTGCGGCGATCCGGTGGGACTCGGCGAGGCTAGCGGCGAGCCCGAGGGCGTCGGTGAGGCATTGGGCGAGGGGCTCATCTGATTGGAGCTGCTACTCCCCGAGCCGCCACCACCGCTGCACGCGGCGAGAAACACCATTAGACTCGCCAGGGCCAGGACCAATCGATTTAGTCGCATCTGTTCTCCTCCCAAACTGTAAGAACACCGCCCCCGGCGAAAGCCGAGGTTGGTTGAAGGCTAAGGGAGGGTCCGTCTCAGCGGCGGTAGTATTTCTACCCGCACCCTTGACCAGGCTGTTCGTCTGTAGAAGCGGACGGGCAGCGTCACCGCGTGATATTGACGGCCGCGGCGACGCTCGTTTCGGCTCGCAGCCCCAGCTCACTCTGGTTCGCTTCAGCGCGGCCCATGCGAGTTATCGCGCGGACCTGCCGCTGACAGCGCCAGCCTGAAATCGTCTTGGATACTCTTGGCCGCATCTGCGCTGATTCGGAGCCGCCGGCCGAACGCATCCCTTGTCGCGCCTTGGCCGCTCTTGCGCCATCTCGCTTCGGCTTGGCCTGCCGATCGGGCCGATGCAAAAAAATCATCCGCGAGCGCAGTCTTCCCAAACCCCGCGTTAGGTTTCGCAACCGATGAAAATTGGGCGGCGAACTCGCCCGCGGCGCCATACCCGGCGCTGATGCGAAAGCGCACGTTACAGCCGCGGCTCTCGGCTCCATCGAGATCAAAACCGCTCTTACCCAGCCCGCAGTCGCTCTGTTAGATTGTCGATCCAGTCATGAAGCGAATCGTCAGCCTGCTACCCAGCGCCACAGAGATCATATGCGCCTTGGGGCTGCGAGAGGCTCTGTTCGGCCGCTCGCATGAATGCGACTTCCCGCCCGACGTTCAACAACTCCCCGCGCTGACCGCGCCGCGTTTTGCCCTGGACGGCAGCAGCCGCCAGCTTGACCAGCGGGTCAAGACGGTTTTGGAAAGCGCGCGGTCGGTTTACCGGGTAGACGTCGAGCGGCTGCGTCAGTTGCGTCCCGACACGATCGTGACCCAGACCCAGTGCGAGGTTTGCGCGGTCGACCTGGACGAACTTCAGCGGGTGATGCAGGAATGGGACGCGGGCGCGCGGCCGGCCCTGATCGCGCTTGAGGCCGCTTCGCTGGAGGGAGTCTTCGCCGACATCGAGCGCGTGGCGCAGGCCCTGGAAGTGGCCGAGCGCGGCATTCAGGTGGTGGCAGGACTACATAATCGAATCGATACGGTCGCGCAGCGCGCTCAGCAGGCCGTCCGTCAGCCCACGCTGGCCTTTATCGAGTGGCTTGATCCGCCGATGGCGGGCGGCAACTGGATCCCCGAGCTGGTGGCCAGAGCCGGAGCGCGCGATCTGTTCGTTCGCCCCGGCGAGCCCTCGCCCTGGATCGATTTGGCCCAGCTCCAGGCCGCCGATCCCGATTTAATCCTGATAGCGCCCTGTGGCTTCAATCTCGAGCGAAGCTGGGCGGAACTGGGTCAAATCATGAGCCAGCCCGGATGGGCCCAACTACGGGCGGTGCGGCAAGGCGCGGTGACGGTGGCCGACGGCAATCAGTACTTCAACCGGCCGGGGCCACGCCTGGTCGAATCCTTGGAAATCATCGCCGAGATAGCTCATCCCGAATTATTCGACTTTGGCCATCAGGGACGAGGCTGGCGGCGCTGGTCAGGCTGAGGCCGGTGCGAGGTAGGAAAGCGCTTGGCGCAGCGGCGTCAGCCGCACACCCAGGGCAGCTATCAGCGGCTGCGTGTCACAGAGATGGTCGGCGGTAAGAAAAGTTACCGCGTCGGCCGACAAGACCGGGCGCGGCAGCTTTTCGGCCATCCGCCCAACCACCCGCAGCAACCCCTCGGGCACGTGAACCAAGGGGCGATGACGCCCGGTGACATCCATCAGCAGCCGCATGAAATCATCGAAGCTCATCACCTGCGGGCCACCGATCTCGAAGCATCGGTTGCGCGCCGCAGGGTTGGTCAAGGCCAACGCCACGGCCGCCGCCAGATCTTCGATCCAGACCGGCTGCACCCGCTGCGCGCCGGTGCCGGGAACCGCGAAGACGGGCGCGTAGCGCAAGGCCTTGGCAAATAGATTGACCGTGCGATCCTCGCGCCCAAAGACCAGCGAGGGGCGAAAGATCGTATACTCCAGGCCCGACTGGGCGATCGCGCGCTCGGCTTGTCCCTTGGCGCGAAAGCCGGCATGGCTGCTGTGCGGGTCGGCGCTGGCCCCGCTGATATAGACAAATCGGCCGATGCCAACGGCCTTGGCGCTCTCCAACAAGGCCAAGGTACCGCCATAATCGACCCGCTCGAAGGTCAGGCCGCGCGCCGGATCTTCCACCGGATAGCCGTCGAACTGGACCGCATCGATGACGCAATCGACGCCCGCCATCGCCGCGGGCAGCGATTGTGGCTGGGTGACCTCGCCCGGCACGAACTCGATCGCACTGTCGGCTAGGAGCTGGCGTGCGCGCGCCGGGTTGCGGCTCATCACGCGCACTCGCGGTTGGGCCAGCGCGGCCAGACGACGCGCGATCGCGCGGCCGATGAAGCCGCTGCCGCCGGCGATCAGGACCAGCTTGGCATTCGCCATTGGAGCCCTCTCTTCAACTGCTGATCAAACCCGGCGCACGGATTTTCCCGGAGAGCGCCGAACCAACCGGCCTGCGCTTTTAATGCGCGCGGCGCAAGCGCGGGCGGCGCCGGCGGCCGGCCTGGGGCGCGGGCGCCGCGGGAAACTGGCCGGTTAGATGGAAGTAGGAAACCTCGGGCCGGCAATTGATCCGCACTCGCAACCAGAAAGTGCCCAAGCCGCGGTTGGTATAGATGTAGAAATCGCCGTAGCGGTTGAGCCCGGCATAGAAGCGCTTGCCCAGGCGCAGAATCGAGCGCAGAGGGCTGCCGTAATAAGGCAGTCGCACCACCCCCCCATGAGTGTGTCCGCACAGCATCACACCCGGGCGCAGATGGCGCGTATAAAGCGCGGTGTCGGGATTATGCGCCAGCACCAGAGTGCAGTCGCTCGGCGCCACTTCGCGAAAGGCCCGCGCCGGGTCGGCATGGCGGGTCCACAAATCGTCGATACCCACCACGGTCAGCGCGCTGCCCGCGATCTCCAGCCGCCGGCTGCTGTTGCGCAAGACCTCGATGCCGGCTCCCGCCATCGCGCCGGCAATCGGATCGAACGAGGCCCAATGGTCATGGTTGCCGGCGATCGCGAAAACTCCCACCAGTGGCCGCAGCTTGCGCAACTCGCGGGCGAAGCCGGCCACGTATCGGCGCATGGTCTCGCGCCCGGAGAAATAATCCCCGGTCAGAAAAACCAAGGCGGGCTTCTGATGATTGATTAACTCCACCGCCCGGCCCAGGCGCTGCAGGTCTTCGTCGCGATCGACGTGGAAATCGCTGATTTGACAGGCGCTCAGCCCTTCCAGCGCATCCGGCAGCGCGCGCACCGGCAACGCCAGGCGGCGCAAATCGATCTCATCGATCGCCCGGCGCCACAATCCATGGAGCGGGCGCAGGGGTAAAGGGGGTTTGTTGCGCCGCGGCATAGCGCCGGGCGAGTCGGAAGCGATTTCAATCCTAATGCCAGCCGTACCCATTCTGGCGCTTGCGATGGCCACGGTTTTTTTTTGGGCCCTCTCCTCGCGCAGCGCTCTAGTCTAGCGCGTGCCGCGAATAAAAACTATTAGTCCCACCCACAAGGGTAGCATCACCGGAGCGCACGCTCGATGGCTTTTGGACCGACCGCTAGCTCATGACGCGGGGCGCCCATCGAGCCACAGGCAGCACCGCAACCGCGCCGCTGGCCGGATTGCGCCCGACGTAAACAGGGGTATCGTAGACCAATTCCAGATTGGCCGCGGTCAGGATCTGTTGGGGCGGACCGCAGCCCACCGCGCAACCGTCTTTGAGCAACAGCACGCGGTCAGCATAAAGGGCCGCCGCGTTGAGATCGTGCAGGCTGGCGACCACGGCCATTTGGCGCGCTCGGCGCAACTCGGCGAGCAGGGCAAAGATCTCGCCAACATGCTTTAGATCGAGGAAGGCGGTAGGCTCGTCGAGCAGCGCCAGCGCCGGCTCCTGGGCCAGCACGCGGGCCAAAAAGGCGCGCCGCCGCTCGCCCCCCGATAGTTCGTTGATCGGCCGCGCGGCCAGCTCCGACAGCCCCAGGCTTGCCAGCGCCTGATAAGCCAGCGCCAGGTCGCGGCTCCCCTCCAGGCGCCAGGAAGCCAGATGGGGTGCGCGCCCCATCAGCACCAACTCGATTACGCTGAAGGCGAAGGAGGTGGGTGTCTCCTGTCCCAATACCGCCATCCTGCGTGCAAGTTCGCGGCGCGAATAGGCCGCCAGCGGCTGGCCGCGAAAGCTGACTTCGCCCGCGCGAGGCTGGATGGCGCCGCTTAAGACCTTGAGCAGGGTGGATTTGCCCGCGCCATTGGGCCCCACGATCGCCAGCAACTCGCCCGCCGATACCTCCAGGCGGATGTCGCGCAGGACCGGATGGTCGCGATAGCCGGCCTCGATCCCGCTTGCGCCAAGGATGAACTGGCTCACAAGGCCAATCCGCGCGCGCCTTCGCGGCGCAGTAGATAGATGAAGAACGGGGCCCCGCACAGCGCGGTGATGACACCCACCGGCAACTCGGCGGGCGCGATCGCCAACCGCGCGATCAAGTCCGCCAGGACCAGGAAACCCGCCCCCGACAGCATCGCTGCCGGCAACAGCAGGCGATGGTCGGGTCCCCAGCGCAAGCGGATGAGGTGAGGCACGATCAGGCCGACAAAACCAATCATCCCGCTGACCGAGACCGCCGCGCCGATCATCACCGAGGTACTCACAAAGATCCCCCGGCGCAAGCCTTCGACGTCAACCCCGAGATCGCGCGCCGAGTCCTCGCTCAGCGCCAGCAGATTCAGGTCGCGGGCATGCCAGTAAAGCCAGGCGAACCCGGCCGCGGCCGGCAACCCGACCAAACCGATTTGGGCATAGCTGGGCGCCTCCAGACTGCCCACCAGCCAGGCCAGGATGCCGCGGGTTTGGTAGAGATCGACCAGATTGTCGACCAACAAAATCAGGGCCGACCAAAACGTGTTGAAGATCACTCCCACCAGCAGCAGGCTCAAGGGCTCCAAGTGCCCGCGAACCTGCCCCAGCCGATAAACCAGCAAGGTGGAGAGCAGAGCCAAGACGAAGCCGGCGCCAGGCGCCACTGTGCCGCCGAGGCCCAGGCGATAGCCGAAGACCAAAGCCATGATCGCGCCGAACGCGGCGGCGGCCGAGACCCCCAAGGTGCCGCCTTCAGCCAGTGGATTGCGCACCAGGGCCTGCAACGCGGCGCCGGTGGTGGCCAGCACCGCGCCTACCAGCGCGCCCATCAGCACCCGCGGCAGGCGGACCGTCATCAGGATGGCATGGTCGGGGCAGGTGGAATCACGCAGCGCACGCGCCAGGTCGATTCGCACCGCGCCGCGCGCGGTCGCCACGACCAGCACCGCCAGCAGCGCGACCGACATCGCACCCAGCACCCTCGCCATGCGGGCGGCGGTCAGATGAGCCTCGGGCGGGCGGGAACTTTTCAGCGGGCCGGAGATAGCCATCAGGGCGGTCCGTGGCTGGCGGCCGTGACCGCAGCCCCGAAGGCGCGAGATTTAAAGGCGTCGGGATGAAGCAGCGCGGCGATAATCATCAGGCTCTGGCCGATCCGAGGACCGGGATGGAGCACCGGACTGAGCGGATAGTCCACCACCCTGGTGGTGGGGGCGGTGTAGCGCCGCCAGAAGGGATCGATCGCGGCCGAGTCGTCTTGGCGACCATCCAGAATCACGGCTGGCGCCTGCGCCACCACATATTCCATGCTAAGCCGGGGCCAGGATTGACCCAGGCCGGCGGCAATATTGACGCTATCGGCAAGCTCCAGCATCTGGCCCAGGTAGCCGTCGCCCGCCGCAACCAACGGCGCGTGTCCAACCACCATCAGGACACGTGGCGCGGGACGGCCGCGCAGCCGGGCTTGCACGGCCGCGATCTGCCGGCGAATCGTCGCCACGACCTTCTCGGCTCTCCCGCGATGGCCGGTACGGGCGCCCACCTCGATGATCGCCTGCTCGATAGCCGCAATCGAATCCTCGCGGGTCAGCAGTAAACTGAACCCCATCGCGGCCAGGCCGCGCACGGCCCGTTCGTTGGCGGCCGCGGCCAAGCCCACGATCAGGGTCGGGCGCAAGCCCGCGATCGCTTCGAGGTTGGGCGCCAGAAACGAGCCCACGCGCGGCAACCTACGGACCTGGGGCGGATAATCGCAATAGTTGGAAACTCCCACCACTTGGGGCCCGGCGCCCACCGCGAAGAGAATTTCAGTAGCCGAAGGAGCCAGCGACACGATCCGCTGGACCGCGGCACACCACGCCGCCCCGGCCCAGGTCGCGCACAGCACGATCGCGAGCAACGGCCCCAAGCACCGGCGCGAAGGAGGGCGGCAGGCGCGCGCGATGCTCACGGCGACCTCGCTACGAACGGCCCAGACGCGCGGTCAAGGCGGCTTCCAAGGCGGGCAGGATGGCGGCCCAGTCGCTGACCAAGCCGATTTCGGCACGCTCGAAAATCGGCGCGTTGCGATCCTTGTTGATGGCGACCGTCGCGTGGATACGCTTGAGTCCGATGGTATGGTTGGCGGCGCCGCGAACTCCGACCGCCAGGTAGAGCACCGGTTCGATAGCTTTGCCGGTCAGCCCGACCTGAATTTGCCGCGGCGCCCAGCCCAGATCGGTGACCCGGCGAGTCGCGCATACGGCAGCATCGATCGCCTGGGCGAACTGCTTGACCCGCGCCACTCCCGGCGGGCCGCCGACGCCGACCCCGACCCCGACCACCACCTCCGCTCCTTCCAGCGGTTTGAGCATCGGATCGAGCAAAGGTTTGCGTGCCAGCAGGGTAGTCATCGGCTCGGACAGCGATGGTCGGATGGTCTGCAATTCAATCGGACCGCGCCCGGGCAGCGGGTGGGCCAATGGCAAGACCCCGGAGCGTACGGTGGCTATCTGAGGAAAGGTGCGCGAGATGACGGGCGCGATGACGTGGCCGCCGAAAGCGGGTTTATAGGCCGCCATCCGCCCTTCGTTGTCCAGTGCCAAGCGGATGGCGTCACCGGTCAGCCCCAGGTTAAGGCGAGCCGCCAGGCGCGGGCCCCAGTCGCGCCCCAGTTCGCTGGCGTTGATCAGCAGGGCGAAGGGGCGCGCCGCCTCTACCGGCGGCGCCAGCGCCTCGGCGATAGCCTCGGGCCGGCCGGTGGCCAGGGCCGGATGGTCGAAGACGATGGCGCGGTCGGCGCCGTAGCTGGCCAGGACTGGGCGCAGGTCCTGGCTGGTCAGACCCACCGCGACCAGCGCCCCGCCCAGCTTATCGGCCAGTTCGTCGCCGGCCGAGAGCAATTCCAAACTGGCGCGCGTGACCTGATCGCCGGCGGTTTCGTAAACCACCCAGACCTCGCGCTCCGCCGTCAAGGAGCGCAGCCGCGAGGGAATCGGACGGCTGGGGGGCCGAACCGCATTGAGCACGCCCATTCGATCGAGCTCGGCTACAACCTCCTGCGCGGCCCGTTGCGGATCGCTGGTATCGATGAATTTGCAGGCCACCTTGCGCGGCGGCTCGACGATCACGTCCTGCACCCAGGTTGGGGAGCCCTGGGCTCCCAGCAGGGCGGGATCGCACTCCAAATCCGCCGCGCGCACCATCGCGATCGGCGCGACCTTGGCCGCCTCCATCGCCGCCGGGGTTACCCGCGGCGGGCGCGCCTTGCGCTCGGCACAGGTCAGCAGCGCGGGCAGGCGGCACTGCACTTCTTCATGCCCCTCGTCGCTCTCGCGCAGCGCGCGAACTACCTCGCCCTCCAGCGTCAGCTCGATCACGTTGGTGATCTGGGCAATTCCCAGCAGCTCGGCGACTTCGGGACCGACCTGTCCGGTTTCGGAATCCAGCGAATAGCGCCCCATCAAAACCAAATCGAAGCGGCGCGGCCGCAGCCAGGCGGCCAGCGCGCGCGCGGTGGCGAGCGTATCGGCGCCGGCAAAGGCGCGATCCTCCAGATGGACCGCCTCTTCCATTCCCATAGCGAGCGCCTGGACAAGGACCTCGCGCGCCTGTGGCGGTCCCATCGTGAGGACGGTGGTATGGGCACCCAGCTTTTGCCGAAACTCGGCGGCGTAGGCCACTGCATTGAGGTCCAACGCGTTCATGACGTTGGGACCGTCGCGTTTAATCGTTTTGGTTTGCGGGTCGAAGCTGACTTCTTCGATCAGCGGGATCTGCTTTACGCAGGCTGCGATCTTAAGCGCCATAGGTTGATTGTTTCATCATCAAAACATGGCTGTGCGCCAGCGGTCAATCGGCCCCTGCCCGAACCCCGCCCGCGCTGGGGGGCTTGAGCCCAGGCGCCGCCGTTGTTGGACGGCGAGTCGCATCCTCGCAAGCCCCTCACGATTTGCCTTCCGCCGAGCCGGCGTGCTACTAGCCAATTAAATCGGCCATCGAGAGGAACTCGCGGCTTAAGCGCCCTCGGCCGCTGGCTTGGTTCGAGACGTCGGCTAAGCGGACCCGGCGCTGCTGCTCGACCAAGCACTCGCAATGTGGATCGTCCTGCTGGCTTTGCGCCGCCCCCTTTCCGTCGCCGTCATGGCGCTCTTGATGCTGGTCTTGGGGGTGCTGGCTTTCACCCGAATGAACGCCGACATTTTCCCCGCCATCGATCTCCCGGTGGTCGAGGTGGTGTGGAATTATCCCGGGCTGTCGGCGGTCGGGATGGAGCGGCGGGTCGTGATTATCAGCGAGCGCAGCTATTCCAGCGAGGTCAACGCGATCGAGCATATCGAGTCCGAATCGCTCAATGGCATCGGGCTCATCAAGGTCTATTTTCACGAAGGCACCTCGCCCGCGGCCGGCATCGCCGAAATCAACAATACCAACGAGTCCGAGCTTAAGATTTTTCCCCCCGGCATCAGCACCGCCGACGTGATCGAGTATAACGCCGCCAACGTGCCGGTGGCCCAGCTTAACCTGTTCAGCGATGTCCTGTCGGTCCAGCAACTGTACGACTACGGGCTGAATTTTGCCCGGGTCCGGCTGTTCACGATTCCCGGGCTGTGGACCCCGGCCCCGTTTGGCGGGATGCAGCGGGCGGTGATGGTCAATCTCAACCCCGAGCAGCTTTATGCTCACGGCCTGTCGGCCACGGACATCATGCAGGCCCTGGGCGAGGCCAACACGATCACCCCCGCGGGCACGGTCAAGATCGGCAATCGCGAGTATCAGGTCGAGCTCAACGGCAGCCCGGTCAACGTGGCTCAGTTCAATCGCCTGCCGATCAAGAACGTGGGCGGCGTCCCAATCCATCTAGGCGACGTGGCGCCGGTCGCATACACCCATTCCGTTCAGACCAACGTCGTGCGGGTCAACGGCAAACCAGCCAGCTACCTGATGATTCTAAAAGCCGCCTCCGCTTCGACCGTCGGCATCGTCGATCAGGTCAAGGCCAAGCTTCCCGAGATGCGGGCCACCGCGCCGGCGGGCTTGAAAATGGCGCTGACCTTCGATCAGTCCAAATTCGTGCGCGCGGCCCTGAGCGACGTCGTCCAGGAAGCGGCGATCGCGGCCTTGCTGGTGGCCCTGATGGTGCTAGTGTTTCTGGGTTCCGTGCGCAGCATGTTGATCGTGGTGGTTTCCATCCCACTGGCGGCCCTGACCGCGATCGTCGGACTCAAACTCTCGGGCCAGACGATCAATACCATGACCTTGGGCGGCCTGGCTCTGGCGGTGGGAATGTTGGTGGACGACGCGACGGTGGAAATCGAAAACATCCATCGCAACCACGCGATGGGTAAGCCGCTGCTCAAGGCGATCGTGGACGGCGCGGCCCAAATCGCCGCTCCGGCCTTCGTCGGGACACTGGCCATCTGCATCGTTTTTTTCCCCGTGGTGCTGCTCACCGGAGTGGCCCGCTTTCTGTTCACCCCGCTGGCGATGGCGGTGGTGTACGCGATGCTGACCTCATACCTGCTGTCACGAACGCTGGTCCCGATGATGGCTCGCTATCTGCTGCCCGAACGCCATCCCGAACCCGCGGCCCGTGGCTGGCAGAGCCGCTTTACCCGCGGCTTCGAGCGGCTGACCGCGAGTTACCATCGGGCCCTGAGCAGTTTCGTCGCCCGGCGCGGCTTTGGCTTGGCCTGCGTGGGCCTGATCGTGCTCCTGTCCTTCGGTCTGCTACGCGTAGTGGGCGAGGATTTTTTCCCCAGCGTCGATGCCGGCATGATGCGCCTGCACGTGCGCGCACCGCTGGGCACCCGGATCGAAGCCACCGAGCAAATAGTGGAGCGGATCGAAAACGCGATCCGCACTGTGGTCCCAAGCTCGGAACTGGAGGCGATTAGCGACAACCTCGGGATGCCGGTTTCCTGGAACCTGACCATGTATCAAACTGACAGCATCGGCCCTCAGGACGGCGATATCGCCATTGAGTTGAAGCCCAAGCATCGGCCCACCGCCTATTATCAGGCACGGCTGCGCGCCCTGATGGCGCGTCAGTTTCCCGACGTCACCGCCTACTTCCAAGCCGCCGATATCGTCGCCCAGGTGCTCAATTTCGGCTTGCCGGCCGCGATCGATGCCCAGGTGGCGGGCGAGAACATCCAACAGGACTACGCCCTGGCGGCGCGGCTTAAGATCGCGATGGAAAAAATCCCCGGCCTGGTCGACATCCGAATCGCCCAACCCTTGAACTATCCCACCCTGGACGTGCGGGTCGATCGCGACAAGGCCCTGGAATTGGGCCTGAGCGAAAACGACGTGGCCTCCAGCCTGGCCACCGCCTTGAGCGCCAGCTTCGAGCTCCAGCCTAATTCCTGGCTCAACGTGCGCAACGGCGTCAACTACTACGTTCTGGCCCAGGTCCCCCAGCATAAGCTGAATTCCGTCAATGCGTTGCTCAACACGCCCCTGACCGGCTCAACCGGCGGTAGCAAGGTCCAATTTCTGGCCAACCTCGCCACGGTCCATCAGGACGTCGAACCCGCGGTGATCAACCATTACAACCTGCAACGCGTGATCGATGTCGATACCGGCGTAGCCGGCAGAGACCTGGGTAGCAGCACCACCGCGGTGGAGCGTGCGATCGGCAAGTTGGGGCGGCTGCCGCGCGGGACTACGATTCGGATTCGCGGCCAGAGCCAGGCGATGCGAGAGTCCTTCAGCAGCCTCGAAGAGGGGCTGCTGCTGGCCGCGATTTTGGTCTACCTGCTGATGGTCGCCAATTTCCAATCCTGGCTGGAGCCTTTGGTGATTTTCCTGGCGGTGCCCGGAACCTTGGCCGGTTGTCTGTGGATTCTGGCTCTGAGCGGCACGACCATCAACGTGGAATCCTTGATGGGCGCGATCATGGCGATTGGGGTGGGCGTGGCCAACGCCAACCTGGTGGTCATTTTCGCCAATGACTTGCGCGAGCAGGGTTACACCGCAACCGCGGCCGCCCTGGAGGCCTCGCGCATCCGGCTGCGCCCGGTGCTGATGACGGCGCTGGCGATGATCCTGGGGATGCTGCCAATGTCGCTGGCCCTGGGCGTGGGCGCCGAACAGAATGCCCCGTTGGGCCGAGCGGTTATCGGCGGGTTGCTGGCCGCCACCTTCATGACCTTGTTCGTAGTGCCCGCCGCCTATTCCTTTTTGGGCGGCCAGATCATCGGCAAGCATCAGCGCGACGCCGAGGTCGCCGGCCTGCTCAACCCCCACAGCTGAGGTTTGGCCAACGATGGAGACTCGCCCGCCCACTTCCGATCCCACCCCAGCCTCGCCGGGCAAGCGGTTTTTTATCGGATGGATGGTAGCCGTCGTCGCGGTGGCGATTGCCACCGTCGGCCTGGTCCGCGCCCGCGCCAGCCGAATCGGCCGGCAAGACGCAGCGTTGGCGCGAGAGATTGACCGCGGTCCGCGGGTACTGGTGACTGCGGTGCGCAGCGGTCCGCCCTTTCGCACCATCGAACTGCCGGCGGTCGTGCATGGCTTCGTCGAAACCCCGGTGTACGCCAAGGTATCCGGCTATCTCAAATCGATCCGGGTCGATAAGGGCGATCGGGTCAAGCGCGGCGATTTGCTGGCGATTCTGGAATCTCCCGAGACCGATCAGCAGGTGGCCAACGCCCAAGCGAACTACAAGCTGGCGGCGCTTACCGATCGCCGCCAGCAAACCCTTTTGCGCGCCGGAGTGGTAGCCCAACAAACCGCCGATCAATCTCATCAGGCATTGCTGAGCGCGGAGGCGATGCTGCGACAGACGCGCGCGCTGCAAAGCTACGAGGTAATTCGCGCCCCCTTCGACGGTATCGTTACGGCCAGATACGTCGATCCCGGCACCCTTATCCCGCAAACTACCGGACCTGCCAACGGCAGCACTCCAATCATCGCGTTGGCAACCCTCCATCGACTGCGGGTTTACGCCTATGTACCGCAAAGCGAGGCGCCGTTCATCCGCGACGGCGATCCGGCGGCGGTGACAGTCGCCCAGTTTCCACATCGCACCTTCACCGGCGTTGTGACGCGCCACCCCGATGCTCTCGACACCGCCAGCGTGACGATGCTGGTGGAGGTCGATCTGGCCAATCCCGAGGGGATCCTGCTGCCTGGAATGTACGCGCGGGCCAGGTTCACGATTGCCACTCCGGTGCAACTGCCCCTGGTACCGGATGACGCCCTGGTATTTAAAAATGGCCTGCCCTACGTACCTGTGGTTCGTAGCGGTCGGCTGCATTTGATACCGGTAACTCTCAGTAACGATAACGGCGTCGACGTGGAAGTTCCCAGCGGCATTCGTCGCGGCGATTTGGTAGCGGTCAACGTCGGGCAAGCAGCCACCGACGGCGAGCCAGTTCAACCAGTCTTCGCGGCCAATGCCCAGCATTAAGGCGCGCGAGTGATTTCCGGCCCGTCCTGCCTTTGAGCCAGTCCTGCCCTTAGGATCCCCAGCTCTGAACGAACAGCTCTTGGGGACGGGTACCCAGGCGCCGCGCGCCCCGAGCGGTGACCACTACACTGTCGCCCCAGCGTCCGTATTCCAGTTTCCCATCAAGCAGGGCCGAGGGCTTGAGCGCGAAGCAGCAGCCTTCCTTGAGTTCCATCGCTAGCACCGCGGGCGGCGCTGGCCGGCGCGAGACCAGCACGGGGCCGTCGTCGCCGGTGCCGCGCCCATGCATCCCCAGCCCGCTTTGCAAACGCCCCGCAAGCCCGCTGAGCGTGGCCGCCTCGATCAGCTCTCCCATCCGCACGCCTGGCGCCATCTTGTCCAGCACTCGATCGAAAGCCTCGCAGGCCAATTTCGTCCCCTCGCCGAGGGCGGCGGGAGGCTGGCCGACGAACAGGGTCTGATCGATCTGGGCGATGTAACCGCCCCAGCGCCCTTCGACCTCCACGCCAATCACGTCGCCGGGCTCCAGCGTGCGAAAGGTCGGCTGTTCCAAGCGATGGTATGGCGCGTCCAGCGGTCCGCTGATCCAACCAACCATCGGTGTAAAACTGCCGCCCGCCTTTGCGTTGGCGTACATCATTTCGGCAAACAGCCGCCGCTCGGCAACCCCGGCGTGAGCATGTTCGCGCAGCGCGGCCAGGGTGACCTCGGCGATCTGCACGCCGCGGCCGATGAACTCGATTTCCTCCTGGCTCTTCTGCCAGCGCGCCTCGCCCAAAAGCGGCGTGGCGCTGACAAAGCGGGCCTTGGGGAAAGATTGTTTAAGCAGCTCCAGCGAGCGCCAGTTGACCTCGCCTTCGCTCTCGCGAATGCGCGCGATGAGACTGGAATCCAGCCCGGCCACACCGATGGTGGCAGTTTGAAAGCGAGGATTCTCGTTAAGCCAGCCGGTAATCGTCAGGCCGCTGGCGCCACGCGCGGGCACCGCGCGAATCTCCTGCTCGAACCAGTTGGCGCCCGGCCAGATCCCCGCCCACGAATGCCAGGCGGTGACCGGGCCCTCGATGGGAAAGGCCACCGTCACCTCGTCGCTGTTCTCGCCAAGCTGAGTCAGATAGCGGGAATCGGCAGTTCCGCGATCGTGGCAATTGGTGCATGGCAGGCAGATGATCGCGTCGATTGCGTCGCGTGCCATCAGCCCGCGCACCTTGGCCCAGCGCCGGTCGCGCTCCTCCAAGGAAAAGACCGCGTTGCTCCATTGCGCCCGCCAGGGACTGGATTGCGTCTGCATTGTCATCGCGTGCTCCTCCCCAATGGTCCGCCGCCGGCCGGAGATGGGGAACCGGCGTTCGATCGTGCATCGGCCAGCCTGCCCAGCCAAACCGAGGACCGCCGAACCCCCAAGCCCTGCTATCTAACCCATTTATCGGAAAAGGAAAATCCGACCCGCGGAGAACCGCGCGAGATGTTTCGACACGGCTTGCGATGCTCGCCGGTTCAGCACGACATGATGGGGAAAACCGAGTCGAATCGCGCCGGCATCGACGTCATGCTGAACCAAGTGAAGAATCAGCCGCAGGCGGTTCAAGGCGACTTGAGAAGAGGAACGCACGTGCCCGATCGGCGACGGTGGCACAAACAGGGTCACGCGCAACCGTGTGGGCGTTTGGGCGATGGGAATCAAACCCTTGCGCTGAAGAGCGCCTTTTCCTACGAATAAGGCTGGTTGGAAGATAAACTTTGAGTCAGATTTAACGTTTACAACGAGGGAGCAGACCAGGCATGGGCAGCGGAGAGCATCCACCAATCGAAGACTTCAATCGCCGGCGCCGCGCGACGCGCGGCCGCGGGCCAGCGATCGCCGCCACGCTGGCTGCGCTCACCCTCGCCGTCTGCATGCTGCCCGGTGGGAGCATCGGCCGCGGCACGAGCGCACTGAGGCATCATGCGCGGCAGATCGCGCAACAATTGGGCCTGATGGCGGCACCGCTATACGCCGACGAAGATAGCGGCGCAAGCAAGGGGGCCAAGACTTTCGCCGAGATGGCCGACCATATTTTCGGCGGCGATATCACGCCCGAGCGCGCGGTCTGCGATCCCTTTCCCGAGTTCAACGGGGTCGCGGTGGACCCGGCCAACAACCTGGCGGTCTTCACCGCGCCCAACGTGAAGCGGCTGGTGCTCTATCAGAGTCAGGCCGGCTCCGATTCCTCGCAGCCCACCGATTCGCTGGGCATTATCAGCGGCGAGGCCAGCCGCATCTCGGGCGAATCGGGCGTCGCGCTGGATCCGGTCAAGCATGAGATCTACGCGGTCGATACCGATATCGGCAACACTCTGGTGGCCTTCCCTTATTCGGCGCGCGGCAACGCGGCGGCGCGGATTCTATCGATGCCGGTTGGAGCCTACGGACTGGCAATAAGCCAGCGCTATCGGCAGATCGCGATCACCAACGAGGACGACGGGGTGGTCATGTTTTTCCGCTTGGGCGCCAAGGGGGTCGAGAATCCGCTGCGCGAGCTGCGGGGCGATCATACCCAGTTGGCCGAGCCCAAGGGGCTGTTTTGGGACGATCAGCATCACGAGCTGATTGTCGAGAACGTGGGCGATATCAATCGCGGCAAATGGGACGCCGATTACAGCGGCGGGGGCCGCTACAACCCGCCCTCGATCACGGTCTATTCCGATCAGGCCAAGGATGACAGCGCGCCGCTGCGCAAAATCCAGGGCAGCAAGACCCAACTCAACGATCCGGTCGGGCTGGCGGTGGATCTCGCCCACAACGAAATCTATATCGCCAATATCGGCAACAACTCGATTACGGTTTATGCCCGCGATGGCCGCGGCAACGTGGCGCCGGTGCGCGTGATCAAGGGGCCTCACACCAACATCCAGAGCCCCATCGGACTGGCCTACGATTCGGTGCACAATGAATTGTGGGTCGCCAATTTCGGTCATACCGCCGAGATTTTCGACCGTACCGCGGACGGCGATGCTACCCCGAAGCGATTGGTGCGCAGCGCGCCGGCGGGCACTCCAACGGTGGGAGTGGTTCTGCCTCAGGCGCTGGCCTTCGACAGCAAACGCAACCAAATCATCGTTGGCCATTGAATTGGCGCCCCGCGGGTTGCGGGATTTGCCAGGTTGGCAAATGGTGATGCGGCTCCCACGATGGTTTTGCAGGGCGAAGCTACCCGGCTTACGCGCGAATCCCACGGGATTGCCTACAGCGCGGCGCGCGACGAGTTCTACGTCGGACAGCCGGTGGCCAGTTCGGTGGTGATCTTCAAGGGGGGCGAAAATGGCGACGCCAAACCGGCGCGGGTGCTGGTGGGTTCCAAGACCCGCCTGCATAACCCCTGGGGGATCGGGGTCAACGACCGCGACCATGAGATTTCGGTCGCCGACTTTACCGCCAACTCGATTCTGACCTATCGCAGCGACGCGGGTGGCAATGCCAGCCCGATTCGCGTGCTGGCCGGCCCCAAGACCAAGCTATTCAAGCCGGTGGGGGTGGTGATCGATCCTCAACGCAACCTGATGATCGTCACCGGCTACGGAATTTATTTCTACGACCGAACCGCCAAGGGCGATACTGCGCCAATCGGAATAATCAAGGGCCCGCGGACAGGAATCATCAGCACCTGGCACGCGGCGCTATACAAGGATTTGCTTTTCGTCAGTGTCAGTAACGTCGATTGGCGGCCGGCCTATGATTACGCCGGTTACGGCTGCCGGCCCGGGCTGACCAGGCCACCGGCCTGGGTCTGGGAACATAGCCCCGGTTTCATCGCGGTGTGGAAAGTCACGGATCGAGGAGACGTGCCGCCGCGCGCGGTCATCCGCGGACAAGAGACCATGCTGCACGATCCGGGCGGTATCACGATCGATCCCGTGCATGAGGAGGTGATCGTCGGCGATACCTCGCATAACGGTATCTACACCTTTTCGGTGCCGCAGTTCTTCGAATTGGCGGGCGGTTCGCAAGGCAACGCCGGCATGTAGGCAACCGGTCACCAGCGTAGTTTGAGCTGGCGACTTGATCGCAAAGGCGGGAGGCCGCGTGAATTCGTGGCCTCCCACCTTTCAGGCCGATCGGCCTTTATCCCTTCCGATTAAGCCATCCGAATCCCGCCCCGGCTTATCGTTCGAGGTATTCGTCCCATGGAAAGCCTCGCGCCCACCGCGCTTCCGGAGCAGCCGGTATCGCGCCGCCAGATCTGGATAGCAACCGGCGCTTCGGTCTTTGGCTGGTCGCTGGATCTGTTCGACTTCTTCATGATCCTCTACCTGGTCCCGACTATTGGACCTTTGTTTTTCCCCTCCAGCCGGCCCACTCTCTCGCTCGCCGCGGTATACGGCGCCTTCGCGGTCTCGCTCCTGATGCGCCCCGCCGGGGCCGCGCTTTTCGGCAGCTACGCCGACCGCCATGGACGCAAACGGGCAATGACCCTGGCCGTGATTAGCGTGGGCGTGGTGACCGCGCTTATGGGCGCGTTGCCCACGGTGGCCCAGGTCGGACTCCTCGCCTCCGCGCTGTTTGTCGCGCTGCGCCTGATCCAGGGCATCTTCGTAGGCGGCGTGCAGGCCGCGGCCGGCACGATCGGGTTGGAAACCGTCAGCGCGCGCTGGCGCGGGCTGCTCTCGGGGACGATGGTGGTGGCCACCGCGGGCTTGGCGGGCTTGGTAATCTCGGCGGTTTTCTATGCTGCCTCGTCGCTTTACCCCGGCCCCGAGTTTGCGCGCTGGGGCTGGCGGGTGATGTTCTTCTGCGGCCTATTCAGCTCGCTGCTGGGAATTTTTATTTTTCGCAGCCTGGAAGAATCACCCCTGTGGTCGCGCCTGCAGGTCCAAAAAAAGCCGCTGGACAAGGCCCCGCTGCAAGTCCTGTTGTCCGCGCGCTACCGGCGCACGGTACTGGCCAATCTCGCCGTCGCTTTCGGCGGCGCCGCGCAGTACTACCTGACCTCGGGCTACCTGCCCACCTTCCTGGCGGTAATCAATCATCTGCCCAAGGCCGACATCGCCTCCATCCTGACCTTGACCAACGTATTGCTGATCGGGGCCGGCGCGATCGCCGGCCATCTAAGCGAGATCATCGGGCGCAAGCGCTTTTTTCTGGGCTTCGGTCTGCTCAATCTGGTTGCTTTGCCGATGCTGTATCGGACGCTGGCTCAGGCCGACGCTCACCAATTGGGGAAAATCGTGCTTTTGACCATCGCCCTGGGGACTCTGGCGAACGTGGCCACGGCGCCTATCCTGATTTTTCTCAACGAGCGTTTTCCCACCGAGATTCGGGCCACCGGAACCGCGGTCTGCTGGACGGTGGGATTCGCGTTGGGTGGCATGACTCCCACTTTTGCCACCGCCCTGGCGGGCAACCTGGCGCGATTGCCCCATCTGCTCCTGCTCTTTTTGGGCTTCGCACTGGCCGTCTTCGTGCTCGGGGCCGCGATCGTGCCCGAGACGCGCGGTCAGCTCGAATAGCGGATGCCCCTGGGTCGCGCGTGATGGCGGCGATCGTGCCGCTTGACGCGCGAGGCTATCGGGCGATAACAATCCACTTGGATGTAAAGTTAGCGTTTTGCCAAGCTCACGTGTCTGGGCAACCGGCCACGCCGGGAGGCTGATGCGATGCTCACACGAGATGAGAACGAGGCGCTGTGCCTGGTTGGGCCCAAAAGCCTGATGGGCGAGTTCCTGCGCGAGCATTGGCTGCCTGCGGTCCGCACGCCAATGCTTCAGGCCGACGGCGCGCCGGTACGGGTGCGGCTGCTGGGCGAGAATTTTGTGGCCTTCCGCGCAACCGACGGCCGGGTGGGTTTCTTCGACGAAGGCTGCCCCCATCGATGCACTTCACTGGCGCTGGCCCGCAACGAGGACAATGCGCTGACCTGCATCTTTCACGGCTGGAAAATAGACGTCTCAGGCAAGGTCGTCGAGGTGCCCTCCGAGCCACCCGAGCGGCGCGCGGAGTTCGCCGCCAAGGTGCGCGTGCGCCATTATCCGGTGCGCGAGGCCGGCGGCGCGGTGTGGGTCTATCTGGGCCGGCGTGAGCAGCCGCCGCCGTTTTACAATTTCGAGTTCAACGCCCTGGACGCCGCCCATAGCGCTCCCAACCGCGCGGTGCTGCATTGCAACTGGCTGCAGGGCTTCGAGGCGGTGCTGGATTCCGCCCACGTCGGCTTCTTGCATCAGGCCTCGCTGCGAACCGATTCCGCCGACGCGCGGCTGGCCACGGTGACCAGCCCGGTGTTCGAACTCAGCCTGCGCCCCTACGGTTTCCGCGAAGGGGCATTGCGCAACCTGCGCGACGGCACGATTTACGCCCGCATCCGCGAAGTGGTCATGCCGACGTTCTCCTTCATTCCGCTCAGCCCCGAAGGGCGTAAGCTGATGATCTGCGCCATCCCGATCGACGATGAATGGACCGCGCAGTGGTATTTCTGGTACGACCCCTACAATGTCCTCCCCGACCAGGTCGGCAGCATGGGCAACACCTCGGGCGATCCCGATAATTTCTGCTCGGACCTGGGCAGCTTTGACAATCTGTTCAATCAGGATCGGCAGAAGATGCGCGAGGGTCATTGGAGCGGGCTGCGCTGCTTCGACTACGAGGACTTCACTTGCCAGGTAGCGATGGGACCGATTGTAGATCGCAGCCGGGAGTACCTGGGCAGCAGCGATGGGATCGTCATCAAGGTGCGGCGCTGGTTGCTCCAGGCGGCGCGCGATTTTCAGCGCACCGGCAAAGTCGGTTTCGGCCAGGAGCAGGGGCTCGACTACAGCCGCATCCGCGCCTTGGCGATTCGCTACCGCGCGGAAATCGATTGGCAGACGCTGGACTCCTTCAACCCGCCCCAACCGATAGTGGACAGCTTGAAACGGGAATTCATCTGATTGGCGAACAGGAGGGTCTGGCGATGGCCAAAGCCCATGCCTTGATGGAACGTATCGATTTTTTGAGCGACCTCACGCGGCTCAAGTACCAGGGTTTTCTGCCGCTCTATAACGATCACATCATAGGACTGCGCTATCTCAAGGGCGTCAGGCCACAGGTCCAGGTGATGAGCGACAGCGGCGTGGTTTCCGCCAATCTGGCTTACCCGGGAGAAGCGATGAATATCATGCCGGCGCTGGTGCCTCACACCGTGCGCGGCCTCTACGGTTACTGGCATATCAACGAGGAAGACGAACTGACTATTCCGATACCGCTCAACAACGGCCAGTCAGTGGTGGTACTCCTGGAGGGGATGCCCAAGGCGGGGCGCTGGGACCGTTTCGTGCAATTCTGCCGGACTTGCAACCGCAAAATCCACGAACACGGGGTCAAGACCGGCGAAGTTGGAATCGCCGGCTTCTGGAAGGCGGAAGAGCAGGCGATCGCGCAGTTCAACAGCGATCCGAAGCTGCGTACCTGCCCCGAGTGCGGCGCGGTCAACCGCCACGCCTACAGCTATTTCACCCAGTTCAAGGGCGGGCGCGAGGAGCGCCAGGCGATGGTGGCCGACCAGCGCGAGAACTGGGGCCAGGCCGCGACCGAAAACGGCCGGACGCCGGACTGAGCGGGAATGGCGCGCATCGCCTTTCATTCCCCCGACGTCGTCGTTGAGGTCGCTCCCGGCGTCACCCTGCTCAAGGCGGCGCAGGACGCCGGAATCGAGATCGTATGGTGCTGCGGCGGCAATGCGATTTGTACCACCTGCCGATGCCTGGTCAGAGCGGGCGCCGCACGGCTTTCGCCGCCCGAGCCCTTGGAGTTGGAGATCCTGGGAGCCGTCGAGCTGGAACCACCCTGGCGCCTGGCCTGCCAAGCCAGGGTTAACGGCGACGTCAGTGTGGAAATCCCACCCATACCGTAGCGAGGCAGAGCGCGGCGACTGACGTCGCGCAAAGCTCGATGGGCAAGGACACGGCATGCTGACACAAAGGGAAAACGAGTTACTGTGTCGGGTTGGTCCCGGCAGCGCGATGGGAGAGCTGCTGCGGGAATATTGGATGCCTGCGCTTCGGGCCGCGGCCTTGGAGGCGGACGGAGCGCCGATGCGGGTGCGGCTGCTTGGGGAAAACTTCGTCGCTTTCCGCGCCAGCGACGGGCGGGTGGGCTTCTTCGACGAGGGCTGCCCCCATCGATGTACTTCACTGGCGCTGGCCCGCAATGAAGACAACGCGCTCACCTGTATTTTCCACGGCTGGAAAATCGACGTCTCGGGCAAGGTTGTGGAGGTCCCCTCGGAGCCGCCCGAGCGACGGGCCGAGTTCGCGGCCAAGGTGCGCGTGCGCCATTATCCGGTGCGCGAGGCCGGCGGCGCGGTGTGGGTCTATCTGGGTCGGCGCGAGCCGGCGCCGGGATTTTACGATTTCGAATTCAATCGTTTGCCGGCCGCTCATTCTATGGTCATACGCGCGGTCCTGCATGCCAATTGGCTGCAGGTCCTGGAAATCACGCTGGATTCCGCCCACCTCGGCATCCTGCATTCCCACTGGCTGCGTGGTCCCAACAGTTTCGCCAGTTCGCTGGCCAGCGCCAACACCGGCCCCACCTACGAGTTGATGAAGACGGCCTACGGTTTTCGAGAGGCCGCCCTGCGCGAACTATCCGACGGCACGGTGTATACCCGGATTCGCGAGCTGGTCGCGCCCTTTTACGCCTTCATTCCGTCAGACCCGGGCCTGCTCCACCTGATGCAATGCCCGGTCCCGATCGACGACTACTGGAGCGTGCATTGGACCTTTCGCTACGATCCCTGGAAGCCGGCGGACCCGGCGGAGCTGGCAGCATCGCTGCGTGGCACCTCCGGCGATGCGAACAATCTGCACTCCGACCTGGGCGAATTCGAACAGATGTGGGGCCAGGATCGCAAAAAGATGACGGCCGGGCATTTTACCGGGATCGGCAGCCTGCAACACGAAGATTGGGCGGTGGCTGAATCGGCCGGGGCAATCTCCGACCGCGCCCGCGAGCATCTGGGCTCTTCCGACAGCATTGTGATTCACTATCGGCGAATGATGCTGGAGGCGGTACGCGCCCATCGCCAGGGGCAACCCGCGCCGGGGCATGGGCAGGAGGTTGATTACGGCGCTATCCGGGCGGTTACTCTGCGCAACGCCAAGGAACTCGACTGGCGTGAAATCGATCCGCGCAATCCGCCAACCTCGTTGGCCTTGCGCTGATATCCACCGTGGCCAGGTCAAGCCATCGCCTTCCTCCCACTGGTCAGGAGCTCTCGACACGGCTCGCGATTCGGTGTCCGCCCGCGCCGCGCGGCTAGAGGCGCGCACGGCTCGCCTCGACCCAAGCCGAAAGCAAGCCCAGTCGCTCATGATGGGCGCGCTCGAATCACTATCCGTCGGGAGTTGCGCCCTTAGTTGGTGGCGGGAAAAGACACTATCTCCGCAGTGGCGCGGCCAACCACCCGCGCGGCGAAAAGGATCGGGCCATGGCCGAGTACGGTCGAGAACTGCAATTTGCGCTGTTCAGCCATATCGAGCGCAGCAGCGGAAGCGCCGCGCTGAGCGAGCTTTACGACGAGCATCTGGAATTCCTGGCTCACGCCGAACAGGCCGGCTTCTTCGCCTTTCATCTGGCCGAGCATCACGCCACCCCGCTCTCGATGACGCCCTCGCCCAGCCTGTTTTTGGCCGCGGCCTCGCAACGCACCCGCCGGCTACGCCTGGGAGCGATGGTTTATCTGCTGCCGCTTTACAACCCGCTGCGGCTGATCAACGAGATCTGCATGCTCGACCATCTATGCGCCGGGCGGCTCGAAGTGGGCGTCGGGCGCGGAATCTCGCCCTTCGAGCATGCGCTGTTCAATAACCCGATTCTGGAAAGCCGAGAGATCTTCACCGAAGCTTTGGAGGTGGTCCTCAAGGGATTGACCAACCCGGTGCTGCACCATCACGGCCACTATTTTCGCTTCACGCAGGTACCCTTGGAACTGCACCCGATGCAAACCCCGCGACCGCCGCTATGGTACGGCGGCACCGCCGAGCGCAACGCGCGCTTCGCCGCCAGCCAGGGGATGAACTTGGCCATGATCGGTCCGAGCGGGACGGCCAGGCAGGCGATCGCCGCCTACCGCGAGACCCGTGCGCAAGACTCCACAGCCGGCGCGAACTGCGCGGGCAAGGCGGCGATTATGCGGCTGATCTACGTCGCTCCCAGCGACCGCGAGGCCGAGGAGATTGCCGCGGCGGCGCACAAGACCCACGTCGCCAACATCCAGAAGCTGTGGGTCCATTTTGGCGTCGATGATCGTCGCACCAATCACGATTATCCCACCGCGCGCCAGGCCGGCACGATTATCGCCGGCACGCCGGCGCGGGTGGCCGATGCGCTTGCCGCGCAGCTTGAGGAATGCCGAGCGAACTACCTGATGTGCAACATGAAATTCGGGAGTTTGACCGCCGCGCAGTCGCTCGCCTCGCTGGAGCTGTTCGCTACGCGCGTCATGCCGCAGCTCCACACCGTCTAGGGTGGCACCCGCAATGCCACTTCAGCTCGGGCGCGGCCCGGCATTCTCGCCCTCTCGCAGCGCGCCGCTTTGCAGCAACAGCAAAATCGTGAGACTGGCGTGCGCCGCGCGGCTCGCGGATCACCCGAGCCGCCCGCGACCTGAAACCTGACCAATCAACCCTAGCGCCCTCTAAGGCTCCTTCGAGCCGCTGGCGGCAATTCAGGCGGTCGTCGCGAACACGAATTGCCCTGGCACCAAAGTCATTCTGAACGAAGTGAAGAATCCGCCGAAGGCGGTTCAGTCCCACTCTTTGCTCGGGTCGCGCAGTTCAGGATTGGCGGCCAAAGCGACTTTCTTCTTTCTCGCCCAGCTTTTGATCTGCTTTTCCCGTGAGATGGCCGCCACCGGATCATCGGTCTGCTCGAAATAAACGAGGCAGTCAACCCGATGCCGGCTTGAGAAGCTATGGGTCGTCCCATGTTTATGCTCCCATACCCTGCGAGCCAAGTCGTTGGTCACCCCGGTGTAAAGCACGCCTGGACGACTCGCCAGGATATAGACCCAATATGTTTTTTCGCGGGGCACAAATCGCCTGACGGCGGATTCTTCGCTTCGCTCAGAATGACTTCCGGCTCGGTAATGCCATCAATTCCCAGGATTTCCGAGACCTGACCGGATATTTCTTTCTTCTTCTGGTCTAAGCCCGCCTCTACCTTATCCAGGCGCTTACGGAGATTATCCAATTTTTTCTCATCCATGGTCGTACCGCGCCGCTTGGCCTGACGTCTCCGCCTTCGGCCGCTGATGGCGCGAACGGGTTGGTCCCGCAAGGGTTTCGGTGAGCCGGATGAGCGCTGATACCCCGCCCACTTCGCGCATAGCATGCCTGGCGATTAGTGGTTGGCGGTCAAATGGCGCTTTGCCGTGCGCGGCCGCGGAGATGCTCCAGCAGGCGCTCCTTGAGATTGCCGAAGGGGCCGTTGGACATCACCAGCACGACGTCGCCGCTCCGAACATCTTCTTCGATTCGCGCCAGCACCTCGTCATTGCTGGCGCAGGCCAGCGCGCGCAGGCCGCGCCGGCTGATGTCCCGGGCGAGGCGATCGATTTCCAGCCTTTGGTCGGGTGCGATCGGATCGTTTTCCTTGAAATAAACCGGCGCCAGATAGACCCGCGCCGCGCCGTCGAACGCCTGCGCGAACTGGTTTTGGAAGACGCTGCGCCGGCTGGTGTTGGATCGCGGTTCAAACGCGGCCAGGATGCGTCGGCCCGCAAAACGCGCGCCAACGGCGACCAGAGTCGCGGCAATCGCGCTGGGATGATGGGCGAAGTCGTCCACCACCGTGATTCCATCGACCTCCCCCACCACTTCCTGGCGGCGCACCACGCCTGCGAACGAGGCCAGGCCAGCCGCGATTTCATCGCGCGCAAGCCCGATAGCGTCAAGCAGCGCGTACACGCCCAGCGCATTGGCGACGTTCATCAGCCCCCAGGCCGGCACGCTCAACCCGCGCGCGAGCGCGTGCCCCTCGCGCATCACGTCGAAGCGAGTGGCCGTGGCGCCCGGCACGATCTCGGCCGCCCGATATTCCCCATCGCGGAGCCCGTAGGAAATTCGGCGCGCGCGCGAGCCTTCGCTCACCTCCAGCGCGTCCGGTTGGTCGGCGCAAACCACCAGTACCGCCTCCGGCTCCTGAGCCGCGACCATCGCGGCGAAAGCCTGCTTCACATGGTCAAGATCGCGGTAGATATCGGCGTGGTCGAACTCGAGCGAGGTCAGGATCGCGCCGGCGGGACGGTAATGGATAAACTTGGGCCGCTTGTCGAAAAAGGCGCTGTCATACTCGTCCCCCTCGATCACGAAATCGGGTCCCTGCCCCAACCGATAATTGGCGCCGAGGTTGCGGCTGAGGCCGCCGATCAGGACGCTCGGGTCGCGCCCAGCCGCTATAAGCACCTGCGCCAGCATCGAGGTCGAGGTGGTCTTGCCGTGTGTGCCACAGACCATCAGGGGGCGCCGATGGCGCAGGAAGAAATGCCACAGCGCCTCGGGCATCGAGAGATAAGGCAGCCCTCTTTGCATCAGCGCCACGGCTTCGGGATTGGCGCGCGTCACCACGTTGCCGACGATTACCAAGTCGGGCGCCGATGCCAGGTTTTGCGCCGCGTAGCCCTCGTGCGCGGGGATTCCCAGCCGCGCCAGCAGCGAGCGGGTCGGCTCGTACAGGGCGGCATCGGAACCGCTGACCTGGTAGCCTTGCTCGAGTAGCATCCCGGCCAACGCCGCCATCGCGGTGCCACCGATACCAATGAGATGAATCCGGCGCGGATTGGTGGGTACGGCGCGCAGTCGCGCGGCCACCTGCGCATCAATCGCTGCCATCGAGCACTTCCATTATGCGGTCGTGGATCAGGGGACGAAATTCCCGGATCGCTTCGTTGTCGCGCCGCGGATGGACGCGGTTGGTAAGCAGTGTAATGGCGATTTCGCGCGCCGGCTCGATCCAGATCGAGGTCCCGGTAAAGCCCAGGTGGCCGACCGCGGAAGAGGAGAAATGGCTGCCGGCGCTGGAGCGACCAGGAGTGGGAGTGTCCCAGCCCAGGGCCCAGGTGGAATCGGCAACCACGCGGTTGGGCGTCCAGAATTCCTGCAGCAGTTGGCGCGGCAGGAAATCGGAGCGGCCATGATAGCAGGCCAGCAGCTCCGCCACGATCCGATCGACCTCGCGCGCGGGTGCAAACAGCCCCGCGTGACCAGCGATCCCACCCATGCTGTAGGCGTTCTCGTCGTGGACCTCGCCGATCAGCACGCGCTTGCGCAGCGGGCACAGTTCGGTGGCGGCGAACATCTCGCTCACCGGTTCGAGCCGTCGATTACGCAAAAGCGAGAGGTCGACGAAATCGGTCGCGCGCAAGCCCAACGGGCGAAAGATGCGGGCGCGACAGAAGCGATCCAACGGCGTGGCGCTGATTTTCTCCACCACTTCGCCCAGCAGCATGAAATTCAAATCCGAGTAATGGGCGCGGCTACCCGGGGTAAACTCCGGCTTTTCGCGATGGATCTGCTCGTAAACGAACTCCTTGGCGCCCGGACTGGCCATGAAGTTGATCCGCCCCGCGCGCTCGATTTCCGCGACCTGCTGATAAAACGGACGCCAAGCCGCCAAGCCCGAATAATGGCCCAGAAGATGGCGGAAAGTGACGTAAACCTTGCCGTACACCCCGAAATTATGAGAAAAGCGCGTCACCCGATCGTCCAGCCGCAACTTGCCATCGCGCACCAGCATCATGATCGCGATGGTCGTCGCCAGCGGCTTGGTCAGCGAGGAGAGATCGAACACCGTCTCCAACGACATCGGATGGCGCTCGGGCACGAGCTGACGCCAGCCGAAAGCGGCCTCGAAGATCCGCTCGCCGCCACGACGAACCACCACTACCGCGCCGGCGATCCCGCCGCTCTCCACGGCCTGATTAAAGCCTTGCTCGACTCCGCTCCAGTTCATCGCGGACCTCGGCAAACCGCCGCTTCGAGCACGTCCAGGCGACCACCGTCGGCATCCAAGCGGACACGCGCGCCGATCGGCAGGGCGTAATTGCTGGTGGCGTGGCCGACCTCCAGCCCCGCCAACACCGGGATGCCGAGGTCGGCCGTCTGCTCGCGTAGGAATTCGTCGATTCGCCGCTGTTCCGCGGGCTCGCCCCCCGGCGCGCGAAATCCACCCAAGGCGATCCCTGCCACCGCGTCGAACACGCCGGCCTGGCGCAATTGCACCAGCATCCGATCGATCCGGTAAGCGCGCTCGCCGGTGTCTTCCAAAAGCAGGATGGCGTCGCGGAAGTCAGGCATATAGGGCGTGGCCAGCATCGCCACCACGATCGACAGACAGCCTCCTACCAGTTTCCCCTCGGCCCGGCCGCCGGCCAGAGCCTGGCGCGCATCCAAGCTGAATTGGCCGCTTTCGCCTGCCATCACGGCAAGCAGATGGGTCAGCGAATCTGCCGCCAATCCGGCCGCCAGATCCTTGGCCACCACCGGCCCATGCAGGCAGATCAGCGCGGCACGCGCGAAGAGAGCGTTGAGCACGAAAGTGTGGTCGGAGAAGCCGACAAACAGCTTGGGCGTGCGCGCGATTTGGGCGTAATCGAGCAAAGTCAGCAAACGGCCCGCGCCGTAGCCGCCGCGTGCGGCGATAATCGCCTCGACCTCCGGATCGGCAAACATCAGCGCCAGATCGCCCGCCCGTTGCGCGTCGGTGCCGGCCAGCACGCCGCTGCGCGCCAGCACGTGGGGCGCCAGCTTGACCCGGTAACCACGCGCGCGCAGGGCCTGCACCCCACGCTCCAGATGGGCGGGATCGACCGCCGCCGCCGGGGCCGTCACTCCGATAGTGCCACCGGGCCGCAAGGCCGGCGGTTTGATTGAATTGCGCTCAACCACGCCAGGATTTGAAGCGTAGCACGGTGGGAGAAAAATTTAATCCCAGCCGGCGCGCTTTAGGACAGGTTGAGCGGATTTCTTTTCCGCCGGTCCAATCGTGCCCAACAGGCCGCTACCAAGGCGCGATACACCCTTGCAGCTACGAGGACTTTCCCACTATAGAGAAAGAGCAGCAGCAATTTAACCGCGCGTGGGTTGGGCAATATGGCGGGTAGCGCAACCGCGGACATCTCTCTGGTCGCGATCGACGGAGTTCAGACTGAAATCATCACCCAGGGAGGGGGACGCCCGCTCCTGTTCCTCCATCCCGAATGCGGGCTCGAGGCGAGCGCGCCAGTGCTGGGGTTGCTGGCGAAAGCGCACCGCCTGGTAGCTCCCAGCCATCCCGGCTTCGGCCGTTCCGAAGCCCCTCGCTGGCTATCGACCGTCGATGACTTGGCCTATTTCTATCTCGATCTCATGGCGGCGCTCGACCTGCAGGACACGGTGGTGGTCGGGGTATCGATGGGCGGCTGGATCGCGGCCGAAATCGCCATCAAGAACACCTCCCGCATCTCCCATCTGGTCCTGGCCGACGCTTTGGGCATCAAGGTGGGCGATCGCGAGACTCGCGATATCGCCGATATCTTCGCCCTGACCGAGCCCGAGCTGGCCGAACTGCTGTACGCCGATCCGGCCGCGGCACGGCGCGACCTCGGCGCGATGGCCGAGGCCGACCTGGTGGCGATGGCGCGCAGTCGCGAGGCCAGCGCGCGCTACGGATGGTCGCCCTACATGCACGACCCCAAGCTCAAGCGCCGGCTGCATCGGATCGACGTCCCCACCCTGGTATGCTGGGGCGAGGCCGACCGGATGGTCAGGCCGGCTTACGGTCAAGCCTATGCCGCGGCGATTGCGGGCAGCCGCTTTGCGCTGATCGAACGCGCCGGCCATTTTCCCCATCTGGAGCAACCGCAAAGTTTTGCCGATCTGATCCTGAATTTCGTCCGCGGCAAGCCTACTTCGGAGGAGCGGCGATGAGAATATTTCAATTTACCGAACAGCCTTACCCGCCCGCCTGGAACGAGCACAACGGCTCGCTGCGCGTCATTCTGCCCAACCGCAAGCTGGATCCCAAAATCGCCGCCGATCTGTTCCATCGCTATTACGACGAATGGCAGGTGGCCGACGAGTTGGGCTACGACATCATGGTCAACGAGCATCACAGCACCGCGACCTGCATGTCATCCACCGTGATCGTGACCCTGGCGGTGCTTTCTCGCATTACTCGCCACGCCCGCCTGCTGGTGCTCGGCTACCCTATCGGCCATCGTCCCGACCCCTTGCGCGCGGCTGAAGAGCTGTCGACCATCGACGTTATCTCGCGCGGGCGGCTGGAGATGGGCTTCGTCAAGGGAGTGCCCTACGAAGTACCGGTCTCCAACGCCAACCCGGTCTGGCTGATGGAGCGCTTTTGGGAGGCCCACGACTTCATCATCAAGGCGATGACCGCCCACGACGGGCCGTTCAACTGGGAGGGCGAACATTTCCATTATCGCCACGTCAATATCTGGCCGCGCCCCTACCAACAACCTCATCCGCCGGTCTGGAGCACTACCGGCAACGCCGCTCAAGCCCAGGAATTGGCGCGGCTCGGCTATGTGATGGCGACTTTGGGTACCGGCTACGCCACGCGCGGCCTGTACGATAGTTATCGCCAGGCCTACCAGGAGCGCTGGGGCAAGCCAGCCGCGCCCGATCGGTTCGGCTATCTGGCGCTGGTCGCGGTGGCCGCCACCGAGGCCGAAGCGCGCCGGCGCGGCGAGCAAGTCGCCTCCTACCCTCGCACTTCAGGCATCGTCCATCCGCCGTTTCGCAATCCGCCGGGATTCCTATCGGTAGACGACAACGTCCGCCTGATGAAGAACGCGGGCCGGCCTCCTTCCCGCAGCTTTACAAAGGATGGGCGCACCGTCAGCATGGCGACCGCCAGCGTGCAGGAACTGATCGATGCCGGCATCATGTTCTGCGGCACGCCCGACCAGGTCTATGCCCAGGTGGTCGATTTCTGCCAGTCCTGCGGCGGACTGGGAAATCTCCTGATGATGGGGCATGCGGGTTGGATGTCGCACGAAGATACGGTCGATAGCCTGACCTTGTTCGCCAAAGAGGTGATGCCACGGCTGAAGGAGTACCGCCAGCCGGGAGAGCAGGCCTCCGCCGCAGCTTAGCAGGACGCTGAAAAACCCAGGCGCGAGGCCCGCCCAAGCGATGCTGAGAGCTGCGCCCCGCATAAACGATGGCCTTTCGCCTGAATCTTTGCCTTCTGACCCGATAAGAGAGAGAAAACAGGCTGCGGAGAAGCTTTCCGCAGTCTGTTTGGATTGGGACCACCGGCTAAAGCGTCTCCAGATCCGCGGTTTCATTTTCGCACGCCAATGGTCTTGCCCAATCTGCCATGGTTCCTTGCCGGCTCTGGCATCCCCAATGGGCGGAGCAATGGTCAGCGCCGGCTTCGATTCCACTCGGTAGCCCTGCGGAGGAACAATGCAAAAGCTTGTCACGGGACCGTTTGGCGCAATCTTGATCGCCTTGCTATTTGCTGTTCCCGCGGCGAAACCTGCGTTGGCCAACCCGAACCTACGCTCGGGAAGCGCCAGCGATGTCGTTTCATCGGCATCCTCGACCGCGCCCCAGTACGGCATCGCGGCCAAACGGCCGGTTTTCGCGGGCGCTTGCAAGGCCTGTCCGTGGGGCGTGCTGGGCGCGGTGATGGCCAAGGCAATGAGGCCGATGGGCTACCGTTTTGTTATCTGCTGGGTTTGCTGGTCTACCTACGGCCCGCGCGAGATGGCCGATCGCACCATCCCAGTGATGCCGGCCGGGCCCACCCTGGACCCCGCCTACATCGAGCCACCGCCCGATCTGGTGCCCGACATCAGCGCCACCAGCGAGGTCAATCTGCTTGAGGCCTGGAATGGCACCGGCCCCTATGCCAAAGACCACAAAACACGGCACAACTACCGCATCGTCGCGGCCTTGCAGCAGCCCAATTACCTGATCGCCGCCGCGACCACGAAATCCGGCATCACCGACCTGTCCCAAATCAAGGAACGACCCGGACCGACCTGGATGGTAACGGAAACCTCGGGGCCGGCTGCGGACGCGCTAGCCTACTACGGCATCAGCGAGGCTGGCTTGAAAGCGAAGGGCGGCGGTTTCATAGATCCCTTCGCGCCTCGCGAGACGCGAGCCAAGGCCGACGTCTTCATGGGCGGCGGGCTATTGGTGAACACGCCCGAGCAACGGATGTGGTACGAAGTCAGTCAGCTCCACAACCTGGTCTATCTGCATTTCGATCAGCGGCTGCTGGCACGGATGGCGAAGCGGCCGGGCTACGTGCGGGCCTCGATCCCGCTGGCCTTGCTGCGCGGGGTCGATCGGCCGATCCCCACCGTGATGCGTTCGGTACATTACATCTATGTCCGCGACGACGCGCCCGATTCCTTCGCCTACGACGCCGCCAAAGCATTGAATGAGCATCAGGACCTGCTCCGTCTTTATGGCGATCCCTGGTACTACGACCCTAGGCTGGTGGCCTACAGCCCGGTGATCCCACTCCATCCCGGCGCGTTGAAGTATTATCGCGAACGCGGCTACATCCATTAAGCCGCCCGATGCCCTCGGGGGCAAGAATCCGGATTCTTATCGCGATGAAGCGGTTGTGACGACCCTCGCCGCCTGAAGTCGGCGATCCGTCACTTACCGGGCCCGCGCGGCAGCGACCCACCGGCCATATCGACGCCCAAATGCCTGCGCGAGAGTTCTGCTAGTGCGCGCGCGGCGGGATCGGTGCTGGCCTTCAGCCGCGCGACCGTGCCGATTCGATCCTCCACCGGGCGATTCTGACCCATCTTGAACTTGCCTTCGATTCGGTCGATTTCTATTGCGACACCAACGATTGCCTTGAGCATCGCCGCCTTGAAATCCGCTGGCAGCCTGTTTGGCCACGGCTGGGACATCCCGGCTTCGTAGGTGGCGACCAACCTGTCGACCAGCAGGGCGAGCTGTTGCGCATCGTGGATCGGGTGGGGAATCCCGTAGACGTGCACGCTCGCGTAGTTCCAGGTAGGAACCGCGGGCGAGGTCGCGTACCAGCTCGGCGAGACGTAGGCGTGCGGTCCGTCGAACATCACCAGACATTGGCGAGCGCCGTCGAAGCAGCGCCATTGCGGATTAGCGCGCGCAACGTGGCCCAGCAGCGTCCCTCGCGGACCACTTGCCCGATCGAGAAGCAGCGGCAGACGGGTCGCGATCGGTTCTTCGCCGACCGCCGTGACCAAGGTTGCGAAGCTGTAGCTTTCGATGAACTCGTGCAGCGTCGAGATGTCGGTCACCTCGAACGATTTGGGTATATACATCTCTGCCTCTCCGGACCGATCGCCTCGCTTTGAGTAGACTAGGGAAAGCGGCGGTACTCAAGGGTGCGAGAGCAAGGGAAAACTGAAATGACCGCGGCCTGTCCGCTAGCGGCCCGCAAACTGGCAGTACGGTGCTAATTTGCGGTATGAGTCCAACGAGGAGAAGGTTCAACACAGAAATTCCGGCCGAGTGGCGAAAGGAGCCGGTGCCCTATGCCCATTTCGATCCGCAAGTTGACTCCCGCGATCGGGGCAGAAATCGAGGGAATCGATCTGTCACGACCACTGAGCAACGCGGAATTGCAAACGGTCCACGACGCCTTGCTCGACAATCTGGTCATCTTTTTTCGCGATCAACGACTCACACCCGCACAGCACAAAGCCTTTGGTAGCCGCTTTGGCCCGCTGCACATCCATCCCGCACCTCTGGGCGTGGTCGATGGTCACCCGGAGATCATTGTCGTCAAAGCTGACGAGAACTCCAAGCATATCGCGGGCGAGGAATGGCATTCGGACGTGTCCTGCGATGAGGTCACGCCGATGGGCTCGGTGCTTTACATCACGAAGGTGCCGCCGGTGGGCGGCGACACATTGTTCGCCAGCATGTACGCGGCCTTCGAAATGTTGTCGCCGTCGATGCAGCGATTCGTGTGCGGGCTCACGGCGATTCACGATGGCGCGCGTAATTACGCAGGGCGACGCTCGGCCGAAGGCCGCGGCGAATTCCCCCGCGCCGAGCATCCGGTGGTCAGAACCCATCCCGAAACCGGGCGGCGGGCGTTATTCGTCAATCGCTTGTTTACGACCAGAATCCCCCAGCTCAGCAAAGCCGAGAGTGACGCGCTTTTAGCAATGCTCTTTGCACATGCGGAGAATCCGTATTTTCAGTGTCGATTCACCTGGCGCGCGAATTCGGTCGCTTTCTGGGACAACCGCTGCGTCCAGCATCTGGCGGTGTGGGACTATTACCCACATCGCCGCTACGGTCATCGGGTTACGATCCTGGGCGATCGGCCTTTTTTCCGCCCGTAAGGCAACTCGCTCTGAATCTTGAGCTGCTTCAAGATAACGGTAACCAATGGCAGGGCGAGGGACACCTTGACCGGTCCCCACGATAAACAACACTTGTATAATTCTACCCGCCGGCGACAGCCGAGAGTGACCGACTGCCAGATGCGCCAGACTTAGGATCCATTGTCGCCGTTTTCAGGCGGCTTAGTCGCCCAGAGCTTAATCAGGAGCGGCCGGGGGACAGGCCGAAGCTGCGAATCGCGTCTTCCAATGCCTTGGTCTGTTCCGTCGGCCCCGAGCAGGAAGCACCGGCACAGACCCGCGCACTGACCGAGCCGCGGTCGTGAGGAGCGCTGGCACCATCCATCGGCATCAGGATTTTGCCGGGACGATAGACCGCCTCGGCCGCCTCCAGCATGTTTTGCGTGCGCGGATCGGCAGGCCCGCCGGCGACCTCAACCAGCGCGTCGCCATGCCCGCGCTCGGCCAAGGCGCGCCCGACCGTGGCCAGCATCATGCCGGCACGAGCGCTAATGGGTACCTCGTTGAGCAATCGCGCGCTGAGCGCAACTGCCGGCTGATCGCGAGCGAGCACGCCAAGCACCACCAAATCGCGCGCCAAAACCCCTTGCAGTGAAGGAGTCTCGCCGTCGTAATAAGCCGCGCTGCCGCCTCGCCAATCGCCCAAAACCGCGGCCTGGCTGGCGGGTTCGTGATTGACTACCAAGCCGTTGGAAACGAAATTGCGCTCGATCACTTGGGCCAGCTCGCGGGCCTGGTTCAAGTAGCGTGGCTGGCCCGAGTTCTGGTAGCCGTCCAGCAGCGCGTCGAGCAGATAAATTTGATCGGCACCCAACCCCTGCACCGCGCCGGGTTGGTCAATCACATGACCATAGCTGCCGTCGGCCAGGCGCGCGTGAGCGGTGAGATAGTCCAGGTTGGCCAATGCGATCTCCCGCAACTTGGGCAGATTGAAAGCCTCGGCGGCGGCCAGAAAAGCGCTGTCCATCAGGGCGTTGCGATCGGTCAGCAGCGCCGGATCGACTCGAGGCGCATGGCGGCGGCCGCGCGCGGCGCGCAATTCGTCCTTGGCCTGGCGCAACAGCTTGCGGGCGTCCTCCGGGCTGAGGTTGAGCTTCTGGGCGACTTGGCTCAAAGCCAGCGGGCGATGCAGCACCAAGCCGCCGTCGGCGGCCTGGGCCGGTTGAAATTCCACCCCCAGGGCAAGCGCGGCGACGCGATATTGCGCGGGAGAAAGCAGCTTGCGAATTTCCTCCCCCTTCCAGGTGTAGTACCCGCCGTCGTCGTCGGGCCAGGCGTCGGCGTCCTGCGCGGCGTAAAACAGGTGCCGACTTGGGTCATAGAGCGTGTTGAGAACGTAATCGAACGTGCCGCGAGCTACCCGCATATAAAGCGCGCGTGGATCGCGCTCATAGGCGTGGGCGTAAATTTTCACGGCGAGGGCTTGATCGTAGGCCATCTTCTCGAAATGAGGCACCAGCCAAGCCTGGTCGATGGAGTAGCGGAAAAAGCCGCCCCCCAACTGATCGTACACTCCGCCACGCGCCATCCGCTCCAGGCTTACGGAGGCCATCTGAGCGAAATCCTGCCGGCCCCAGAAGCCCTCGGCCAGGGCCAGTTCCAGGGCCGGGAATTCGTAAAATTTGGGCCCGCCGCCGAAACTGAAACCGCCGTTGGAATGATCGTAGGCGTTGGCGATCCCGCTCAAAATCTCCGCCACCGGTGCCGTGCCATCGTCCTTGCCCTTGATCGGCACGTCCTTGCCAATCCTTTGTTTGAGGGCGGCGGCGGCGCTGTCCAGCTTGGCGCGTTGATTTTTGTACTGCGCGGAAATCTGCTTGAGCACGGTCACCATGGTCGGTCCCTCGCCCGAACCCAACCCGTGCTGATGCTGGGGCAAATAGCCGTAAGCCGCGAACAGTGAGCCGTCGGGCAGCGTAAAGCAGGTCAGCGGCCAACCGCCCGCGCCGGCAAAGTCGGCGGCAGCGTGCTGGTAGTAGCTGTCGATGTCGGGGCGCAGATCGCGGTCGACCCGGATCGGCACGAACTCCTGGTTAATCAAGGCCGCCACCGCCGGATCGGAATAAGTCTTGGAGTCCATCACCCGGCACCAATGGCACCAGGTGGCGCCGATATCGAGCAGCACCGGCCGATCCAGCTTGCGTGCCAGCGCGAAACTTTGATCCTCGAAGGGTTGCCAGCGCACCGTGGCGCTCGCGCTTTGGCGCAGGTAGAGACTGGGAGAATGGGCCAGCACGCCCAGCGGTAGCGGATCGGGAGTCGGCGCGGCCGCCGGGGCCGGGACGACCGAAGCGGCGGGTCGCGCCGAAGCGATACTCGAGGGCGCCTCCACGGGAGCGGCAAAACTCCTCGCCCCGGCCATCGCACCAAGCAGTAGGAGGGTTAAGAACCACAAGCGGTGGCGCGGCGGCCGGTGAAGAACTCGGGGCATGGCGGGGTGTTATGCTAGCAAATCGTCTCGAATTGCGCCCACCTCCCCTGTTCTTATACGAGACGAGGTCGGCGGGGTGGTTTTGATGCGCCCGCGACAATCCCTTATATTACATCAGGTGCGCCGCCGCACGGAGCGATCTTATCCGCTCATGCCTCAACCATCAAAAAGTTATCGTCCTCCCTCGATTCCGCGCCGACCCTCGAACAAGCGAAACGGGGCAAGGCGGTACAAGCTTGCGGCAGCCACGATGGTAGTCTTGTTCGCGGTCGGCTTCGCAATGGTCTTTCGATTCCATCCCAGCGGCGTCGGCTACGTTCCAGCCACACCGGTAAAGGCTCCTGGCGTCGCGGGCGTCGCGCCCCATTCAGTGGCTGAGCCCGCGCCTCTGCCCGCCCAGGCACCACCGCCGGACAGCGGGATGAGCGCGGCGGAGGAGCGCATCCTGGCCGACGTCAATCAGGCCCGCGCCGACCACGGCTTGAACCCGCTGATCCCACTGGCAGCCTTGGCGGCGGTGGCACGCGCGCACAGTCGCGACATGGCGATGCACGACTATTTCGCTCACGACAGTCCCGATCAGGGCACAGCCGAACAGCGACTCGCCGCGGCCGGAATCCATTACCTGATGATGGGCGAAAATATCTACACCGAGACCTATCCCGACCCGGGACTGGCTCAACGCGCGGTGCAGGGATGGTTGCATAGCCCGCCCCATCGCAAAAACATGCTTTCTCCCAGCTTCAATCGGACAGGAATCGGAATCGCTCGTACTCCTGGGGGCACCAGCTACGTCACTCAAGACTTCGTTCGCCAATAAAATGGACTTGGAGCACTTACTCGACTTGGCCGGCGGGCATACGGGCGCACGCGCCCTCCAGGCAGCATTGAAGCTGGGCCTGTTCGAAGCCCTGGCCGATGGCCCGATGCAAGCGGCCGCGCTGGCGCGGCGGATGGGCACGGCCCAGCGTGAAACCGAGCTTTTGGCCAACGCCTTGGCGGCGCTGGGAGTGTTGAGCAAGTCGGCCGGCCATTTCACCCTCAGCCCGGCCGCACGCCGCTTTTTGCTCGCTTCCTCGCCTAATTATGCCGGAGGCATGGTCGAGTTTGAGGAGTTTATCTTTCCGCTCTTCACACGGCTGGAAGAATGCGTGCGCCAGGGTGCCCCCGCACGTCCGGCCGACATGTTCCAAAACGACCCTGACGAAACCCGCCGCTTTATGATTGCGATGGATTCGCTGGTGCGGGCGCGCGGCGATGCCGACTATCTGGCCGAGCATCTGGAACTGGCTGGTGTCGATACTATCGCCGATATCGGCGGTGGCCCCGCCACCTACATGCTGGCCCTGCTCGCGCGCCATCCCAGCTTGCGCGCCGCTATCCTGGACCTGCCCGCGAGCTTGAAGGTAACCCGTCAGTTGATAGCCGCGCAGCCCGTCCCGCTGCGCCAGCGCCTGGAATTGGTGGAATTCGATTACCGCCGCGATGAATTGCCGGCCGCGGTAGACGCCATCTTTTTGTCCAACATCGTGCATGGCGAGGATGAAGCGGTTAATCGGGCCCTGATGGCGCGCTGCTTTCGCGGCTTGCGGCCGGGCGGGCGAGCGATTATCAAGGACCACGTCATGAGCGAGGACCTGTTGGAGCCCGCCGCGGGCGCGCTCTTCTCGCTCTACCTGATACTGGCGACGCGCGGGCGCGATTACAGCTTCAAGGAAATCGCCGGTTGGTTGCACGAGGCTGGTTTTGAGGAGTTGCAATGGCGCCGATTGCCCGCGCCACCCTTCAATTCTTCATTGATCCTGGCACGTAAGGACGGCAAACAGATGCCGGTAGTCAATTGAACGGAAACGGCGCTTGAACAGAGTATTTACAATCGATTTGTCCCGCACCGCTGCAGTGGCGCTCTACTTGGCGCTGCTCCTGCCGATGGGAGGGTGCGCTGCCGGCAGCATCGTTTCCGCCGCCGCCGGCATGGGAGTGCAAACCGTAGTGGCAGGCGGCGTGATGGGTGCCACCGCATTCGAAGGCGAAGACAAGGTCACTCAGGATCCTGAAGATCAGGCGGCGCGCTGCGACCAGTTGGCCAGCGCACCGCCGCTGGTGCTGGCTCTGCAAGGCGCTGAATTGACCCCATGGACCCTGTCGCAGTCCGGAGCTCAGGGCCAATGGATGCCGGCGGCGAACGGCAACGCGATCGGTCTGAATGCCCTGACCTTCAGTCCTCCCCTGTCTGACCCGGTCGATCCCGAAAAACGTATGTTTTTGGTCTATGCTCCGGTCGACGCCGGCACCATCGCCGATAACAACCTGATGACCAGCCTGGTCGGATCGTTCGAGCCCGCGGCCGGCACCTTCAGCTTGTACAATCGTTCCTATCGCTATGCCTTGGTCAAGAAACTGCCATGCTTCCCCAACTCCCGCTGACCGCAACGCGCGAGGCCGCCGCCGGCGCGTGGCGGTTCTGGCCGCGATAATCGCGGCCTGCGCCGCCGCGGTAATCGTCGGCAGCGCGCGGCTGGCCACGTCCGCTTTTCAAATCAGCCCGCAACTGCGCCAGATTCCCCCGGCGTCCTGGCCCGACGACGCCCTGACTATCGCCTGGCTGGGTCACGCCACGCTGTTGATGAATTACCTGGGCGTACGCGTCATCAGCGATCCGACCTTTTATCGCCACGTCGGCTTGGCGGTGGATGATCTCTTTACCTTGGGTCCCAAGCGCCAAGTTCCCGCACCGCTGGCGCCCGACCAGATTGGGCCCGTGGATCTGGTTCTGATCACCCACGCCCACATGGACCATCTTGACTTGCCCTCGCTGCGCGCGTTACCCAAAACCGCGGTGGTAATCGCCTGCCCGGGCTGCGCCGGCCTGATCGCGCCCCTGGGTTTTGGCGACGTTCGACCGCTGCGCTGGGGCCAGCAGACCGAGGTGCACGGTTTGACCATCACCGCGATGGGCGCGCGTCATTGGGGGCGTCGATGGCCGTGGAGCGAAGACTTAGGCTACAACAGCTATGTGTTGGACAAGAACGGGGTGCGGATGCTGCTGGCGTGCGACTCGGCGCTCACGGACCTGTTCGCTTCGCTGCATGCTAATCCACCTCTGGTCGCGGCCTTTTCGATCGGGGCCTATGACCCTTGGATCCGCTATCACGCCGACCCCGAGCAGGTTTGGCGGATGTTCAAGGACAGCGGCGCGCGTTACCTGATACCGATCCATTGGGGCACCTTCCGGCTCTCCAAAGAACCGATGCACGAACCTATCCAGCGCCTGGAGCGGGCGGCGGGCGCCGACGCCGGGCAGATCGTCATCCGCCAGGTGGGCGGTTTATTTCAAGTCGGCGCCGCTCAGGTAGCCCTGACCCACGCACATCATCCCACTGGTCTGCTGCCGTCTAGATGACCTTGGCCGTCGCTGTCCGTGTGTCATAAGAGTTTTCCGACATGTTGGGCCGGCCGGCATCGCGAGCCGGATCGAAACGTCTCGCGTGGTTTCTCGCGCGATTACTCCATAAATCCGACTACCAAATCCAAGTTTAAGAATCTGCCGATCCTGCATGGCTTCTCGCTCCAGGTATGCACACAGCGAAATGCCCGGCAAAGTGGCTATATGACTATTGCTTATTGAATGTCTGTTCTCGAAGCATTCGGCAGGCGACAGTAAAAGAACCGGCTTACCCTTGCATAATGGGCTAGCCTTGGTCTATGGGTTCTGCAGATCGTACGACCTTTTGGGTTTTTCATGCGAGGTTGATTACCGCCGATCGCGAGGGAAAGATGCGAAAGACGAAATCGCTGGCGCTCACAGGCTCGGACACTTCTTCAATCGATCGCCGGGCATTTATCAAGGGCGCCGCGGCGGCCGTCACCGCGGCGGCGGTAAGCAGCCGGCTGGCACCCAATGCCGCCGCCCAGAACAGTCCTTCTGCCGCTGCCGAATCGGGAAACGCTCCCGCTCAGCGCGCGATCCGTGCTGCCGCCAACCGGAGCCGGCTATTGGCCACGCCCGCTCCGCTGCTAAGCGCCGAAGTTATTTCGCGGCCGGGCTCGGACTTCATGGTGGACGTTATCAAAAGTCTGAATATCGACTATGTAGCGGCCAATCCCGGATCGAGCTTTCGCAGTTTGCAGGAATCGCTAATCAACTACGGTGGCAACTACAAGCCGGAGTTTATTACCTGCAATCATGAAGAGATTTCGGTCGCTTTCGCGCACGGCTACTACAAGGCGGCGGGCAAACCGATCGCAATCATGGCCCATAGCACGGTCGGGCTGCAGCATGCCGCGATGGCGGTTTACAACGCCTGGAGCGACCGGGTTCCGATTATCATGATGGCGGGCAACCTGGTAGACGTCGCCTATCGGCGACCGGGCGTGGAATGGTTCCATTCTGCTCAGGATCCGGCTGCGATGTTGCGCGATTTCACCAAATGGGATGACCAACCCGCCTCGCTGCAACATTTTGCCGAGTCGATGGTGCGGGCGTACGAATTTTCGATGACCCCTCCGATGGGGCCGAGCCTGATTGTCGCCGATGCCAAACTGCAGGAGAGTCCGGTCGATCCGGCTGGGCTGCTTGGGATACCCAAGGCGAGCCCCTTGCTGTTCCCTCAGGGCGACGAAGGCGCCCTGCGCGAGACCGCGCGGGCGCTGGCGGCGGCTCATCACCCCGTGATTCTGGCCGATCGCGCCGCGCGCACCCAGGAGGGGACAAATCTGCTGGTTCAACTGGCCGAGTTGACTGCGATTCCGGTAGTCGACCTCGGCGGGCGGATGAACTTTCCCAACCGCCATTACGCCAATCTGTCGGGAATGAAACGGCGGCTGATCCGCGATGCCGACGTAATCCTGGCCCTGGAGGTGTCGGACCTGTGGGGTCAACTCAACACAGTCGGCGATCCCTACCACAATTACCGCCGGTTGGCGCCGGCCGATGTCAAGCTGATTCACATCAACCTGGCCGCCACCTATATGAAGTCCAACTACCAGGATTTCGAGCGCTACCAGGCGGTGGACCTCGATATTGTCGGCGACGTCCAGACCAGTCTGCCACCGCTGATCGAGGCCTGTCGGCGCGCCTTTCGCAATAAACAGTCGGTGGTTGCCGAGCGCACCCAGGCGCTCAAGCTGATGGGCCAGAAAGCCTCGCGCCAGACCCTGACCAGCGCGACTTACGCCTGGAATGCCAGCCCGATCAGCACGGCCCGCGTGGCGGCCGAAACCTGGAACGTGATCAAGGACGAAAACTGGTGCCTGGCGGCTAGCGGCCAAACCATCTGGCCGCACGCGCTGTGGAACTTCACCGAGTATCAGCAATATCTGGGCGGTCCCGGGGGGTATGGCGTTGGTTACGCGATCTCCGCATCGACCGGCGCCGCGCTGGCTAACAAAGCCGCGGGCCGCATCACCGTCAGTTTTCAGCCCGACGGCGATCTGATGTACTCCCCCGGCGCACTGTGGACCGCAGCGCACCATCGGCTGCCCCTGATGACCATCATGTTCAACAACCGGGCTTATCATCAGGAGATGATGCACCTGCAGAACATGGCCGCGCTTCATGGCCGCAGTCCCGATCGGGCTTATATCGGCACCGCGATCACGGACCCGGATATCGATTTCGCCAAACTGGCATCAGGACTCGGGGTATGGTCATCGGGCCCGATAAGCGACCCGGCTCAGCTTGGACAAACCCTGCGCGCGGCGCTGGAAATCGTTAAAAGCGGCCATCCCGCCCTGGTCGACGTCGTCTGTCAGCCCCGTTAGAACCGGCGGTAAACTTCGATGAAAACAATTTTGTGGATTGTGCTCCTCGCAATGCTCCTAGCGGCCAACTGCAATGCCGCGGCTACCGGCTCGGCCGCCCATGGCCGAATTCTATTCAGCTCGCTGGGCTGCACTTCTTGTCATGGTGCCCAGGGACAGGGGGGAAACGCCCGTCCCGGAGTGCCGGCACCCCGGTTGGCCGGCAGCACGATAAGTTTTTCGGATTTTAGCCGCCAAACCAGGCGGCCGAGCGGCGCGATGCCGGCCTTTCCCGCAGCTTTCGCCAGCAACCGCGATTTGGCCGATATCTACGCCTATCTCACCTCGCTGGGCGCCACATCTGCCGAGATCCTGCCCGCAAAGGCAATGCCGGCACCCTTGGCACCAACCGGTTCGGCAACCCGGGGCAAGCTTATTTTCGTCAAAGTGGGATGTTACGAATGTCACGACTACGCTGGCGAGGGCTCCGTTTTCACCGGCCCCAGCCTCAGCCCCAACCCGCTGCCCTATCCAGCTTTCGCCGCACAGGTTAGGTTTCCACGCCAGTATATGCCCAAATATCCGGTCAAGTATCTCAGCGATCGGCAGCTCGCGGACATCTACGCCTATGTGCTTTCGCTGCCGCCGCCTCCGCCGCTCAAGAGCTTGCCGCTTCTGACCAACCGCTGAACCGGCGCCGCGTGACTGTGACTCTATTGAGCAGGAGCGGATTATATCCGCAATACGCAGGGACTGTTCTTGAATCGCCTGGCTGCCCGCGGGAAACGGGCGCACTTTCGGCCAGTGCGGCGGGTCGATCCGAATCACCGCCAGAGGCCGGAACAATTAACCGTTGATCGTGGCGATGGCCGAGATCGGCTAGCTCCTTCAAGTCCGGGTCCGCGAGATCGGGATTTACGCGATCGTTTGCCGATGCCGCCCTCGTTGTGGCATCCGCGCGGCGAGGACGCAAAAGCGCCACTAATGGGTCGAGGCTGCCCGGTTGACGGGCGTCGGAAAAGGCGGCGCGTACAGCGGTAACCTCAGGTAAGGCTGGGCGCGACCTCAGCCATAAAGCGCGCCATCTCTTCCTTGACCTGGGCGTGCTCCTTGAGTCCAACATTGAAATAGAGGATGACTTCTTCGAAGCCCGCCGCTCGCACTTTCTCCAAAATGTCTATCATTGTCGCCGGCGACCCTATCAGGACCGAATTCTCGGTGAGATCCTCGGGCTTGACCTGACGCAACCGCTCGACCATCTCGATGAAATAGCGATAGCTGGGCGGGGCGGTCTTGGGATCGCCGGGGAAGGCCGGAATCACGCATTCCTTGTAATAGCGGATCTGGCGGGCGCGCGCCGCCGCCTCTTGCATCGGCGTATCGGCGAAATGGGTAAAGTAGCTGCACATCAGGCGCCCGGGCGTGGTGCCGTGACGGGCGCAGGTATCGTGATAAAGCTGCGCGACCTGTTGCAGTCCGCCGTAACTCATCGCGGCGGCGAAGGGCGCGACGATCAGGCCGCATCCCAGCCGCGCCGCCAACTCGATCGACGGTTTGGAAAACGAAGCGACGTAGGTCGGGATGGGACGCTGAACGGGTTGGGGCGTAACGGCCACATCCTCGAACTGATAGTAGCGGCCGCGATGGGAGAGCGGGCCCGTTCCCGACCACAAGCGGCGGACTATCTCCAACCCCTCCTCGAAGAGCGCCTGGTTGTCTTCGAATGAAACCCTCAAGGGCAGGTATTCGCGCCGATCGTAGCCGCGGCCGGCGGCGAAATCGACCCGTCCCCCGCTGAGCAGATCCAGCGTCGCCCATTGCTCTGCCACCTGGATCGGATGATGGAGCGGGAGCACCGTGACGGCAGGCGCCAAACGGATCTGGCGGGTACGCGCGGCTACGTTGGCCAGAACCAGTTCGGGACACGAAAGCACGCCCAGGGTGCTGAAGTGATGCTCTCCGATCCAGGCCGAATGCATCCCAACCCGCTCGGCATAAATGGCTTCGTCCAGGATGTCGGACACAAATCGATCCGCGGAGCGCGAGTTGTGCTCGTAATGGTTGTCGCTCAGGGTGAAATATCCAAAATCCATCTCATCTCTCCCTCCCGACGCGGCGCCCGAGACGCAAAGCCCGCACGAGGGCCACAGGTAAAATGGTCGAGCGCTCAGGCCAAGGCAAGCCACTGGCCCGCGCCCGGCCAGCTTCCAAACTTATCCGCCAGACGCTCTTGCTCAACGCCGCTTATGGATGGGATCGATCCAGAGCACCTGCTCGGGCTTTTCCAGTGGCTCGATCTCCAGGTTGACCACCACCGCTTCGTTGTCGCTGCGCACGACCACGCATTCCAGCGGCTGCTCGGTGCTGGCGTTGATCTCCTGGTGCGGCACGTAGGGCGGGACGAAGATGAAATCGCCCGGACCCGCTTCGGCCATGAACTCCAGCCGCTCGCCCCAGCGCATCCGGGCGCGGCCCCGGATCACATAGATCACGCTCTCCAGGGCGCCATGATGATGGGCTCCGGTTTTGGCGTCGGGGGCGATATTGACGGTGCCGGCCCACAGCTTTTGCGCTCCCACCCGCGCGTAATCTATAGCTGCCGCTCGGCTCATCCCGGGCGTTTGCACGGTCGCGGGGTCCAACGAGCCGGCGGGAATAACTTTGACTCCGTGATCTTTCCAATCGGGCGTTGCCATTGAAAATCCTCTCGGCTCCAGACCGTATTCCGCCCGCGCGTCGCCCGCAACCCAATCTCAAGCGCGCGCCGGATGATGGGTACCGAGCAGATACAGGCCGCCCGCCAAAGCGGTCGAGAGCACCATCGCGAAGGCCAGCCCGCCGATCACCGCGATCGCCAGCGGCTGTTGAATCTTGGCCCCGGCACCAAAACCCATCGCCAGCGGCAACAAGCCCGCGGCGGTGGCCAGGGTGGTCATCATGATCGGGCGCAGGCGGATTTCGGCCGCGCTGCCCAGCGCGGCGCGCGGCGCCTTGCCCTGGGCGATTTCATGCTCGGCGTGGTCCAGCAGCAGGATACCGTTTTTGGCGGTGATGCCGGCAACCATGATCAGGCCCATGAAAGAGGAGATGTTCAGCGTGATGCCGGTCAGGTCGAGGGCAACAAGGCTACCGGCCAGACAGGAGAGCGCGCCCACGACAATCGCCAGCGCGGGCGTGAGGCGGCCGAATTCCCATACTACGACCAGAAACATCAGCACCGTGCCGACTACCATCACCAAAGCCAGTTGCCTGAAGGCCTGTTGCTGTTCGGCATACAGGCCGCCGTATTCCAGGGTCACGCCGGGGGGCAGCGCCAGAGTTGCCAAGCGCGCCTTGACCCCAGCCATCGCCACCCCCAGGTTGGTACCGCTAATCCGGGCGGTGACGTGCACCACCGAGCGCAGGCGCTCGCGATCCAGCTCGGTGCTCACGCCCCGGTAGCGCATTCGCGCCACCATCGAGAGCGGAATCGTGCCGGCACCTGGGGTTTTGAGCAGGACCTGAGAAAGCAGGTCGAGATTGTTATGATAAGCGAAGGGGTAACGCACCCGCACGTCGATCAACCGATCGCCCACCCGCAACTGGGTGGCCACCGTGCCTTCGACCACGGCACGCAAGGCGCTGTGAATATCCTGCGCCGACAGCCCGTAGCGCAAGGCCTGGGTGTGATCGACGACCAGCTCTTCCTCGGGGCTGCTCAGCACGACGCCGTTGTAAACGTCGACCAGGCCGGGCGCTTTGGCAAGCCGCGTGGCGATCGTGTTGGCCGTGTTTTGGATCGCGGTCTGATCGGAGCCGAACACCTTGACCTCGATCGGTTGCGGCGTCCCTGACAGATCGCCAATCAGATCCTGCAGCACCTGGGAAAAATCGACCTGTACGCCGGGCACGGTGGCCAGCACCCGCTGGCGCACCGCATCCATCACCGCCTCGATCCCGCGCTGGCGATTGGCTTTGAGGCGCACCGTGATGTCCCCGGTATTGGATTCGGTAAGCTGAAAGCCGCGCTGCGTACCGGTGCGGCGCGCGAAGGCCACCACCTCGGGGGTGTTTTTCAAGACCGCCTCGATCATCCGCAGCAAGTGATCGGTTTCATGCAGAGTGCTCTGGGGCGGAGTGATGTAATCCAGGACAAAAGCGCCCTCGTCCATCGCCGGCAGGTAATCGGTGCCGATATTGCTGGCCAGCCAACCGGCCAGGCCCAACGAGAATACCACCGCCACCGCTGCAAGGAGCGGGAAGCGCAGAAACGGCCACAGCATCCGGTCATACAAAAACAGCGTGGCATGGAACAGTCGTCCGGGCGGGCGGCTTTGCCGGCGCCAGCGCCCGACCTTGCGCTCCAAGGCGGGCGTAAAGGCCAGCGCGATCGCCAAAGAAATCAGCAGACCCGCGCCCAAGGTAATCGCCAGGGCGCGAAAGAAAAGCCCGGTCACGCCCGAAATGAAAGCCAGCGGCAGGAAGACCACGATCACGGTCAGGGTTGAGGCAACCAGGGGTCGGGTCAGTTCGCTCAGCGCTCCGCGCACCGCCTCGCCGATCTCGCGGCTGTGGGCCAGAGAGCGATGGATCGCCTCGATCATAACGATGGCATCGTCGATGAACAGGCCGATTCCCGCCGCCAACCCGCCCAGCGTCATCATGTTGAAGCTCATCGAGGTCGCCTTGAGTACGCAGAAGGTGGTGGCGATGGTGGATGGCACCACGATCGCGGACACCAGAGCGCTTAGCGGACTCATCGTGAACAGCAGAACAACCGCGACCGCAAGCACCAGACCAATCACAATCGCGTCGCGCACGCTGCCGAAGGATTCGTTGACCAGTTGCGCCTGGTCGTAATTGAAGGAAAAGCGGACGTCGGGATAGCGGCGCTTGAATTCCTTGACCAGGGCATGGGCTTCGCGCGAAATCGCCACTGTGTTGCCGCTGGGTTGACGCGACACCCCGATCAGGACCGCCGGGCCGCCCTCGGATTCGCAGCGCACGTAATCCTCGCGAATCCCGACTTCGACCGTGGCAATATCGCTTACCCGAATCGGCTGGCCGCCGCTGGTTGCCACCGCTACGCCCTCCAGCTCCTCGGTGCCGCGCAGGTTGCTGCTGATCACCGTGAGGAGCAGCCGATGGGCATCGTTGACCCGTCCGGCCGAGGCGATCACATTGGCTTGCGCCAGCCCCGCGACCACCGCCTGCGGCGTCAGGTTGTAGGCCAGCAGCTTGGCTGGGTTGAGATGGACGACGAATTCCCGGTATTTGTCCCCTCCCATCTGGACCAGGTAGACCCCGGGGATACGATGGAAGCTGGGCACCATCTCATAGAACGCAATATCGGTCAGCTCGGCCAGGCCGCGCACCGGCGAGCTGATGCTGACGTCGAGAATTTCGTAGGTGCTGCTGGTAAGCAGGCGAGTGTCGATCGTGGTGTCGGGCGGCAACTGGCCGCGGACCTGGCCCAACGCCGCGTTGAGCAACTGATAATCGGTGTTGGCGTCGCTGCCCTCGCCGAAATTGACGTCGATTTCCGTCGAGCCGCGAGTCGTGGACGAGCGCACGAGCTGCGTTCCAATCACTCCGTAGGCGGCCTGCTCGAGCGGCCGCGTGACCGCCACTAGCATCTGTGCAGCCGGCAGATCGCCGCTATTGGCGATGATCACCGCGCGGTTGAAGGTTATCTCGGGAAAGACCGAATTGGGGATGGTCAGGGCGAGCAGCACGCCCAGGATACTTGTGGCGGACACCGCCAGCAACGCAAGCAGTGAGTAATCGTGCTTCATGCTAACCTGTCAATTCCAATGCTTGCCGGCCTTGTCCCATAGGCCCGGAAAAATCAGTGTCGGCCGGAATCTACCGGCGCGCGCGACGCGCTCTGGGTCCTGGGCAAGATAGCCTTTACGGCGCTATCGTCTTGCTCGATGGTGGCGCTCACCTTGAGGCCGTCGGAGAGCGCATAACCACCCGAGGTGATGACGATTTGCCCAGGGCGCAGGCCGCTGCGTACCTCGACCAGATCGTCCTGGCGAATTCCCGGCACGATTGTCGTGCGGCGCGCGATCTGATTTTGATCGACGAACACGTAGTAGCTGCGAGCGCCCGCGCTCTCGAACAATGCCGCTTTTGGAATAACCACCGCCGCGGGCTCGACCTCGGTCACGATACTGACTTCTACCGCAATTCCGGCGACCGCCAGCGGAGGCTTGCGCAAAAAGGCGATCCTGGCCGAGGCGGTGGCTGGATTGAGGTCGAAACTGGGAGCCAAGGCCTGCAAGCGGGCGGGGAAAACTTGCCCTGGCGCGATCGGCGAGCTGATTTCCGCCGCCATCCCCGGCCGCAGACGCCGGGCCTGATCGATCGGCACCGTGGCGCGGACGTAGATGCTGGAGGGATCGATCAGGTCGGCGAGCGGATCGAGATAGGCCACGATCTGGCCGTTGCTGACCAGGCGCTTGGCCACCACCGCCGCTTGCGGAACCACCACCGGCACGCCGCTATCGCTGGCAAAGCGTTTGACCGCGCGCGCCAGTTGCGCGGCCGAAGCCGGGTCCAGCTTGCGCGCAACCCCCAGGCCGGCTTGAGCCGCAAGGTCTTCCTGATTGATCACCTGGGCCACGGTCTGCCCCCGCCGTACCTGGTCGCCGCTTTGCAGCTCCAGCCCCTCGACCATCCCCGCGCACGGCGCGCGCAGCGTGACATGGCGCAAGGCCTCGGTCAGTCCGAACAATCGCGTGCTTTGCTGAATCGATGCCAGCCTGACCCGCGCCGCCGATACCGCCATCACAGGCGGCGCAGCATTGCCTGTCGCTCCCGAGTCGCCCGACCGGCCGCATCCCGCCCCGACGATCGCCAACGCGCCGAGCGCCGGCAACAACCAGCGCAGCCACCGCGGTGGACGCAGGTGGCTCACGGCTGGGCCACGATCAGTTGGGCTTCGATGCTGGCCAGCCGTTGCGCGAACAATTGCTGGACGCGGCTGAGCTTCATCTGCTCGGCCTGATTGTAGGCGTCCAGCACTTCCAGCAAGGTGGTGTTGCCGCCGCCCAGAAAGCGGGTCCAATACAGGGCGAAGGCGTTAGTCGCGGTAGGCAGCGCACGGGCCAGCATCGCCAGCTCCTGGCTCGCCTGCCGGTAACGTAGGCGGGCATCGGCCAAACGCTGCTTGAGATCGAGCTCGATCTGGCGCTGCTGGGCGAGCGCCGCCATCTGGCGAGCCTTGGCCTGATTGACGTGCGCGCGAATCAGGCCGCCTTCGAAGATCGGTACCGTCACCAGCCCGTCGTAGGAAGCGCCCAAATTGTGGGCTACCGTGTGAGGCGGGTTGATCCCCAGAAAGCCGCTGGTGAGCGCCAGGCTGAAGGTCGGGTAGGATTCGGCGCGCGCCGCCGCGACTTCCTGCTGCGCCGCATCGACACGGCGCTGCGCCGCCATCAGGAGCGGATTGCGCGCAACATCGCCGCCCGGAGGCGAGGGCGGCACGCTGATGTCGGCAATCCCGAGGTCGGTCTGATTGAAATCACCCATCAACGCGCCCAGCACGACCGAAGCGCGCTGGCGCGCCGCGCTCGCGGCGACCAGGGCGAGATCGGCTGAGTTGCGCGCATTCTGGATTTTCAGCACGTCGCTTACGATTGCGCGTCCGCTGCGCTGTAGCGCCACTACGATGGCAACATACTGATCCAGCCGGCGCAGGCTGGCTTTGAGCTCGGCTTCGGCCTGGCTGGTTTGCAGCAGATTGTAATAGGCCAGACTGGCGTCGAAGACCACCTGCGCGCGCGCCGCCTGCACCCCCATCGCCGCGGCCTGGCTGGCGTAGCGCGCCGCCCGATAACGCGCCAGCCGCTGGCCGCCGTCAAAAGCGGTATAGGTCAACACCAGCATGGTGTCCGATTGGCCGGTGTTGGTGATAACCGGACTATAGCCTGGAGCCTGGTAATATTCGGTGTCGTATTCCAGATTGGGCAGCAGCGGAGCGCGCGCGACGTCAGCCCCCGCGGCACCCAGGTCCTGCTGCGCCGTCGCCGATTCCATCGCGGGCGTGAACTTGAGCGCGCGATCGATGACCTCGCCTAGAGTCAGAGTTTGCGCACGCGCGCGCGAGGCTCCCAGCAGCAGCCCGGCCAGCGCTACCAGAACGCCCAGGCCCTGAGCTGCTCGCCTGCACGTCGCCGGCCACGGTTGACACTTGCAACGATCGATCCCAAGCTCGGCAGCCATGGATCAGAAGTAGCAGGGGCGCAAGCTTAAACCTAATTAACAAACATTTATCTTGGAGAGACTCAGCGGCAGTCTCACCTCGACCTCGCATCCGCCCTCGGCGCGCTGGCGTGCGGCAACGGTGCCGTGATGCAACGAGACGATTTCCCGGCACAGGGCCAAGCCCAAACCGCTGCCGGCCGCCTTGGTGTGGGGACTGGTGAAGAAAGGATCGAAGATCCGTTCGGCTTCCCCGGGCATCAAGCCCGGTCCGCTGTCACGCACGGCCAACCGCGCAAATTGCCCCTCGCGACTGGTCGCGACCTCGATCGAACCTTCCTGGGGGGTGAACTTGATCGCGTTATCGAGCAGGTTGAGCATCACCCGCTCCAAATCGCTTCGGCTGCCGCGCACCGGCAATTCGCCGCTGGCGTTTACGCTGATCCGCTGACGGCGAGCGGCGGCCAAGGGCTGGGCGCGTTTGGTTACCTCGGTCACCAGCGCGGCCGCATCCAGGATGTCGCAGCTTGCCGCGTAGGCCCCGTCCAGGCGCGCCAGCGCCAATAGATCCTCGGCCGTGGCGCATAGTTTTTCCACTTCTGCCAGCGCATCCTCCATCATCACGCGGCTTTCCTGCGCGGTGCGCGGGCGGCGCAGCGCCACTTCCAGCCCGCTGCGAGCGACGGTCAGGGGCGTGCGCAATTCGTGGGCGGCTTCCGAAATAAAGCGCCGTTGGGCCGCGGAGGCCTGCTCCAGACGCGTGAGCAACTGATTGATCGAATCGACCAGACGACGCAGTTCGTCCTTGGTAGCCGGCCCAGTCAGACGCTCCTGAAGGTCGTTGGGGCCGATGCGTGACAAAGCCGCGGCCAACGCCCGGACGGGCGCCAGCGCCCGGGCTGACAGCCAGTAGCCACCGGCCACGCATAGCCCCAGGATAAGCGGCAGCACCAGCAGCAAGGTGCGCCGCAGGCGAGCCACCGTGGCCGCCACCGGGGCCGCATCGATCCCGTCTTGCAGCCAGGCCGACTGACCCTGAAACTGCAAGGGCACCACGGCGAAGCGCGAATGGCCATCGGCCCCGCTGGCGATCACCCCCAGAGGCATTTGGGGCCAACCCGCGGGCGGGCGCGTTTGCGCCTCGCCGCGATCGAACCACACCCGTCCGGGAGCGCTCAGCCGAACACGGCGACCGGGCCCGAGATCGGTCTCGGCGCTCAAGCCGTTAAGGATAGCCCGGGCCTCGCGGGGCGAGGCTTGGGACAAGGCGTGAGCGGCGGTATCGGCTTCCTCCAACAGGGCCCGATCCAAGGTGCCCCACATCTCGCGCGAGAAATAGCCCAGGATGAGCGAACCGGCCCCCAGCAGGATCGCCCCGGTGACGATTGCCCAGTACAGAGTCAGGCGCAGGCGCAAGCTCACGCCGGTGGCCCGCCGCGCAAAGGCTCGGCCACTTCAACCCGCAGCAGATAACCCTGCCCGCGCACCGTGGCGATCATCGAGGGCTGCCCCGCCTGATCGATTTTTTGACGCACTCGATTGATAAAGACCTCGACCAGATTGGATAGCGGCTTGTAGGCCGTCCCCCACAGCGCTTCGCCCAAGGTGTCGCGGCTGACCGCTACACCCGCCCGGCGCATAAGATACTCCAGTAGCATCAGCTCCTTGGGCGACAGACTCAGTTCGCGCCGCTGGCGCCAGGCTTGGCGACGCGAGCTGTCCAGCCGCAGCTCGCCGACCTCGATCAAAATGCGCGTGGCGGAAACCGGCCGGCGCAACAGCGCGCGAATTCGCGCCAGCAATTCGCTGAAGGCGAACGGCTTGGCGAGGTAATCGTCGGCGCCGCTGTCCAAGCCGCTCACTCGCTCCTCGGTCGAGCCGCGGGCGGTCAGCACCAGCACTGGCAGGGCCGAGCCCGCGGCCCGCAGCGCGTGTAGGAACTCCAACCCGTCTTCGCCCGGCAGCCGCAGGTCGAGGGTCATCAGATCGAATTTACCTTCGCCCAAAGCCCGGCGAGCGGCCTGCGCGTGAGCGGCGACCAGCACGCCGTAACCGGCCTCCTCCAGCCCCCGTTTCAGGTTGGCCGCGAGCTTGCTTTCATCCTCAACTACTAAAAGCTGCTGTACCGTTTCCAACGTCGGGGGCCGCGTCCGCCTGGATTCACCCCGAAATTATTGTGCCAAGCTCCGGGGCGTGCTTGCAAATGAGCCAGGCCCGAGCCTGCGCATCGCGCATCCACGCGATCCGCGTGTTATAAGGAGGCAAACGGCGGGAGGTTGCCGATGGATAGTCTGACACCCGTGGATAAACTCGAAATTCAGGTCCTGGTCGATAACGCCACTGATAACCTGTCCAGCGTTCCCGGATTCGTGGAAACCGAATTGGCATACCTGGAGCGACACGGGATGACTGAACTGACCGGCGATTGCCTGTGCTGCGCATGCCACGGTTTGTCGCTCCTGATCGTCGCCTCGCGCGGCGCGTCGCGCCACGCCGTCCTGTTCGATTCCGGCCCCGAGGAGTACGCCTTCGAGCGCAATAGCCGGCGCCTGGGGGTCAATCTCGGGCAAGTGGAGAGCGTCGTGCTCAGCCACGGCCATTGGGATCACGCGGGCGGGATGCTTAAGGCGCTGGAGCTGATTGGGGCCGGCAACGGCGGCCGCGAGGTCCCCTATTATGCCCATCCGGGGATGTTCGCCAGCCGCGCCCGCCGGCTAGCCAACGGCAGCTTTCTGCCCACCAAGGACGTGCCCAAACCACCGGCGCTGGCGGCGCACGGGGCTCGAGTACTGTCTCTGACCGAGAGCGCGACTTTCCTGGACGAAATGTTCTTTGTCAGCGGCGAGATTGCGCGCGTCACGCCCTTCGAGAAGGGATTGCCAGCCCATTATCAAAAGAGCGCCGATGGTCAGTGGGAACCCGATCCCTGGCTGCGCGACGAACGCTTTCTGGCGGTACAGGTCAAAGACAAGGGATTGGTGATATTCACGGCCTGCTCGCACGCCGGGGTTATCAACGTGCTCAGCCATGCCCGCCAATGCTTTCCCGCGGTGCCGCTTTACGCCGTGGCCGGCGGCCTGCATTTGTCGGGCCCCAACGAAAGCATCATTGCCCAGACCGTGGCCGCCCTCGCGCCCTTCGAGCTGTCTGTCATCGCCACCGGCCATTGCACCGGATGGCGCGCGACGGTGGCCCTGGCCAACGCCTTCAGCGACGCTACCCTGGTCCCGCTGGCGGTGGGCAAGCGCTATAGCTTCTGAGCCGCTACCCCCAGAGCTCGCGGCTGGCCAGCGCCGCGCCCTCGGCCAGCGCTCTCAGCTTGGCCCAGCCTATCTGCGGATGGACCCGGCCGCCCATCCCGCAATCGGTGCCCGCGATTACATTTTCGCGACCCACCAGGCGGGCATATTGGACAATCCGATCGGCCACCAGTTCGGGATGCTCGACCACGTTGCTGGCGTGGCTTACCACACCGGGAATCAGGATCTTGCCTGCCGGCAGCTTGGTCTCCCGCCACAGTTTCCATTCGTGCTCATGGCGCGGATTGGCCGCTTCCACCGAGTAGGCGCCGGCGTTGACCTTGAGCAGCAGGTCGATGACGTGCTTGAGCGGGAGATCGTGGGTATGCGGACCGTGCCAGCTCCCCCAGCAGATATGGTAGCGGATACGATCGGCCGGCAGGCCGGCCAAGGCGTGGTTGAGCGCCGCGACCCGCACCTCGGCAAACTTGCGATAATCCTCGATTTTGGGCATGGGCACGATCATGTCGTAGGTGTCAGGCAGCGCCGGATCGTCCACCTGCAGGACCAGGCCGGCGTCGACGATCGCCTTGTACTCGGGCTTGATCGCATCGGCGAGCGCGAACAGGTAGGTCTCGTCGTTGGGATAATATTGGTTGTAGAAAAAATGCTCCAGCCAGCCCGGCGCAAGCACGGTCATGAAGGTTTCTTCCACCTTGCACCCTGATTCCGCCAGCGCCGCTTTGAACCGCTCGATATCGGCTTGGAGCTGGGCCTGGCCGATATGGGCAAGCGGGCCGCTACAGACGATGCGCTGTCTGGGCCGCTCGCGGGAGGGATAGGTCGCCTGGTAGAAATCGGCGAACTCGATACGCTCGCCGGTCGCTTGCGACATGGAATTGGCTTCGCCTTCGCTCAAGGTCTTCAAGCTCAGCCCGCTCAAGCGCTGTTCGTAGTAGGCAAAGCTGCCGAAGCCAAACTTGCCCAGTTCGCCGTCGCTGATGATATCGATTCCCGCCTCCGCCTGCTCGCGAATGACGTCGACCATCGCACTGCGCACCCGCGGCATCGCAGCCCGCAAGTCGGCGGCCCGCATCGCGCCCACCCCTCGCGTCATCGCGGCCAAGTCCGCCGGGCCGTCCAGGCGGCCGGCATGGGTGGTGAGAATCCGCTTGGTGCTACGCTTCATAACGTTACTCTCCGAAAAGCCCGAAACTATGGTAGTCCGATAACACCTGCGCGGCGCGGGTGTAAAGCCGGAGTTGTTTCACCGCTATCGTCCGCGTGCGGGCTTGCCGCGGGCGCGGGCAAGTGGCACAACCGACGGGTCGCCTTGATTCCCAGCCATTGGCATGAGCCAGGAGGAGCATGCACAGCTTACGGCAACGACAAGGGCTGGTGATCGCAACCCTGCTGGTGGCGGTGTTCGTGGTGTTCGGGGGCGGTTTTTATACCGGCGGGGTTTTCGTCCTGCCGCTGGCGGGCTATTTCCACAGCACCCGCGCGCGGGTCTCCACGCTCTTTGCGATAAGCGGCCTGACCTCCGCCATCTCCAGCTATGTTGTCGGCTGGTTGCTGGACCGCTTTCCGATCAGATGGATCATGGCCTCATGCCTTGGGCTGTGCGGGTTGTCGATGCTGTTCCTGAGCCGGGCGCAGGATTTTCGCCACCTGCTGGCCGGTTACGCAGTGCTCGGGATGGGGCTCATCGCCGGCACCAACCTGTGCGCCGCCTTCACCATCTCGCGATCCTTCCAGCAAGCGCGCGGCAAGCTGCTTGGGCTGATCTTCGCGGGCGAATCAGCCGGCGGGATGGTGATGACGCTGGTCGCCGCGCATGTCCTGGTCCATTACGGTCGCCACCAGGGCTGGCGCGCGGCTTATGTCGCACTGGCGTTGCCGATGCTGCTGATCGCAACGCCGATGGTGCTTTTGTGCATGCGCGACCTGCCGGTAGCCGGCAGTACCCCCACCCCCGCCCAACCGCAAGTCGCTCCGCCTGGGCTGGAACTGGCCCAGGCCCTGCGCACGCGCTCGTTCTGGTATCTCGCGACGGCCTGGTTCTGCTCCGCCTTCGGCTTTTCCGCCGAAATCGCGCACGTCATTCCCAGTCTGGTGGCGGGTGGCTTCGCCGCCGCCATGGCGGCATCGTTCTGGAGCATGGCCTTGGCCTGCAAGGCCGCCGGCCAGTTGGGACTGGGGGCAATCGCCGATTGGATCGGCGCGCGCGTAACCTGGACGGCCTGCTTCATGGCCGGAGCAGTCGCGATCGTGATTCTCAGCCTGGCCAGCCCTTCTCATCCCATCTCCGTGCTGGTGTACGTGGTGATCGGCGGCCCGGCGCTGGGTGGAACTATCGTTCTTGCCCCGGTGGTCCAGGCCTACTCGCTGGGGGTCAAGCGCTTCGGCTCGATCCATGGCCTGCTGCTGGTCCTGTCGCAACTGGGATTCATGATCGGACCGGTAATAACCGGATGGATTTTCGACCTGACCCACAGCTACCGCGATGGCTTCGCGATAATCGCCGCGCTCTTCGCCCTGGCCGGGCTAGCGGTGTTCCGCTGCGCCCCCTTGAGCCGCTTGCTCCCCGCCGAACCGCTCGCGTCAAAAGCCGTGATTGGCTAGCGTCCTTCTCCCGGAGATAACTTTACCGCGAGCCGTCTGGAATGGCGGGCATGGCGGCCCCCCCCCACTGCAGGCCCCTGAACCTTATGTTGTCATGTTGAGCCGGCGAGCATCGGCATCTGAGGCGCCGCAGCTTTTTCCCTGTCATGTTGAGCCGGCGAGCAGCACGAGCCGTGTCGAAACATCCCGCGCGGTTCCTCCGGCTGCCTCCCTCCGCCCAATCGCTGCAGGTCGAGCCGCCGGCGATCACCTCATCTGTTGTTAGTGGTCTATTAGTGGGGCGGCCACGATCGCGTGGGGATGGTGGCCTGCACCCCAACGCAGGGCCAGTCATAAGTAGAGTCCGGGGTCAATGTTTTGCCCTAAGCGGGGCGGTGGAGCAACGGCAGGAAGCGCGGAGCCCGTAACTTGCTCAAGCGCTACCTGCCGTTGCCGGTCTGCGAATTGGGCCGGTGCCAGGGCCCCCAGACTGCTGTGCGGTCGAAGTTGGTTGTACAAAAGGGCGCCACAAAACCCATGTGACCGAGAGTCTGGAGGTGCTCTATCCGCTATCCCGAATGGTCTGGCGCCGGCCTGTCTTCAGCCAGCGCCAGCGGGGCCTCAGCCGCCGCCAAAGGCGAACTGCGCCAGGCGGCCGTTTTGCAGCACAATGAAGGATTCAACCGACTGTCCAGCCGACGTGATCGTGCTGATGGGCGCTCCCGAGGCCAACCCGGTGGAGGCCAGCGGATAGACCGTGACATCGGTCGCAAGCCCACTGGATGAACTGCTGATCTGATAGACGAACAGCGCCACGGGGGTGGCGGAATAAACCGGCGGCATAAAGGGCGCCACCAGTTCCGAGGTGCCGGAGATTAGCGGCGGACCGCTGAAAGTGCCCGCCAGGGTGAGGGCTCCGGTGCTGGCATTCACGCCGTAGGCGTAGATGTTGCCCGTGGCCTCGTCCACGCCCCAGGAGAACGGGCTTTCCGCCGGCAGCGGCGGCAGCATCTGGGTGCCCGCCGCCACGCTGCCCGAACTGGCGCCAAGGGTGCCATTGGAGCCGATCGGATACTCGGTAATCGAGCCCGACGCGGTCGCCCACAGAATCGGGAGCAGATTGAGCGAGGGCTGCCCAGTGGAAGTGTTGATTGTAATGCTGAAGGGGATTACCGGCAAAGTGGTGGAGAGAGTGGCGGTCTGCAGCAGCGCTCCCACCGAGCCGGTGGCGCTGACCGGATAAACCGCGAACGCTCCGGCGGTGTTGTAAAGATCCAACGTGCCGCCGATGCCCGGGACAAATGTCGCAATCGGTTCCCAGGAGCCGGAGGTGCTCAACGACGGCAGCGACACGGTTGAAACCGCGGTCAAGGTGCCGTTAGTGCTGGTACTGAAAGTGTAGAGCGTTTGAGCGGAGGAAATTCCCGCGCCCGACACGCCATAGGCAAACGCCGTGGTGCTTGCCAAGGCGAGCGTTGGGGCGCTGAGCGTCTGAATCGGCGTGCCGGCGATGAAGCCGCTGGAACTGACCGAATAAATATTATAGGTGGCCAGCGGCAGAGAGGTGCCTTGGGCCCAAACCGCGCTAGGCACGGTGGCGCCAGCCGGGATAAACGGTTCGATTGCCACGCCCGCGAGCGACACCGCAGTGGCGCTGCCAAGCGTGCCGCCGCTATTGATGGGAAATTGCGTGACCGCAACCGTCTGGTTCACCAGGAGCCCAACTGCCGACCACAACACGCTGCTGCCATAGATTTGCAGGGTCGCGCTCTTTTGCCCCGTGGCCAGGATGCCCAGCGAGGTCAGCATTCCGTTGCTGCCGCTTACCGAGTAACCCCAGATGTTGCCGCTCCCGTCGACCCCGTAGCAGAACGCCCCGCTTTGGGTACAGGTCAGGCTTTGCAGCCCGCTGCCGCTGACGACCGTACCGGCCTGCGAGGTCGCTCCAGTTGCCATGTTAGTGGCGTATTCGACGATCTGCGGCGAAGAAGCCGAGGAGCCGGTCTGGAAAGCGTACAGCCCCGCTACGCTGGGTGCGAAGGGGGTCGCCGGCGTAGGCGTTGCGGTCGGAGTCGCAGTGGCGCTGGGACTTGGGCTGGGCGTGGGGGTGATCGTGGGCGCGGTCGTCGCAGTCGCGGTTGAGGTCGCGCCGCCGCTGGGAGTGGGGCTGGGCCGCAACGTGGCCGTTCCCGTCGGCACGAGCGTGACCGTCGCGGTTGGAGTCGGCGTGGCGATCGCCACGCAGGTCGGGCAGGGGTCGCACGCGCTCAACAGCATCGCGCCCAAACCGAGCATCGCCGCCGCAAATGCGGCTCGCAATCGGCGCCGGCGAGCCGCGAGGTCCAAGGCTCGTGCCCGAGCGCGCCCAAAAAACCGCATTGCTCCGACCAGCTTTTGTAACCGCTTCAAGGCTTCGCCTACTCGACCCAGTTGAACTGCTTGTAAAGAATGATCTGGCCGTACTGATGAGCGGTGCCGTAACCGGCCTGCGCATCGATTCCGGCGTGCCAGGGACGGTAATAAAGCCCCAGGTCGGGCCCGCCCTGACCGGCCACCGAACTGACGAAACCACCGCCGTAGATCGCGCCGCCGCCCCCGGCCATCAGCAGATAATCCTCGGTCGAGGCCAGGACCGTGCGTAAATCGATCGAGCTGCTGGTCACCCCGTTTTGATAATCGTGGACCGCGCTCACCAGGAGATTGAGCGGATGGCGGCTATGAGCGATCAGCCAGGTTGAAAGGTCGCCTTCGATGTTGGCCGCGTTACTGTCACCCGCGTCGCCCCCACCCAACAGGTAAAGGTGAGTGTTATTCCACACTGTCAGGTCAAGGCCGCCTTGGAAGCGGCCAAAGTTGAAGCGCGCCGAATGGCCGGTGCCAGGCGCCAGCGGATCGTCGAACCCCTGCCCCATGAAGAGCTGATAGCCGGTGGTCCGGACCACCGCCCCGATGTAACGGGTGATGCTCTGCTCGAACTGAAAGCCCTCCTGGGTGACCGCATATTGGTCGCTGACGAAGCCGCCGCCAAACATGGTCAGGCTGAGGGTACCGGGCTCCTGGAGGTTGAAAAAATTGGGATAGTAGGTGGAAAAGACCGCGGCTGGAGGCACTTGGGCATAGGCCACCGATGCCCCCCACCCAAAGACCACGGCCATCATCAGGAGCCAGCCCATCCGAGCGCCCCTTTTGTGTGGTTGAAAACCTCTCATGGCCTTGGCTCCCTGAACTAACGGCTCACCGGGGGACCGTGCAGGCGGGACAAACCGGACAGGCTGGCGGCGGCGCCCCACCGACACTCGGCGCCGCTCCGGGATAGCCGCCAGGACCCACCCCGACGCCTCCCATCCCGGCAATTCCCAGCGGTCCGGCCGGCAACGGTGGCCGCGTGCCACACACCACCGTCTCGTAGCCCGCTTCGACCTGCACCGTGGCGGTCGGCGCCGCCCGCGCCGCGACCTGCACCAGGCCAACGTCAACCGCGACGTCGCTGGAGGGGCTGTTGCCGCAGACCGGCGACTGCGGCGCGAAGGCGACGCTGAATTGAGTCCCGCGCACGCCTGCGATCGCGTTGGGGGTTTGCACTTGAAATGTCGGCGCCGCGCCGCGCAGGGCGGTGGTGACCAGCGAATCCACCCGCCCCCCGAGCAGGCCGATGGTGGTGCTTTGCCGGCCACCGGGACCAATTACCTGCTCGTCGATGACCAGAACGCTCTGCTCGCTCAGCTCCAACCGACTGTTATCCGCCAACACGATCGCCAAGTGGGCACCGGCATCGGTGGTCAAGCGATCGCGCAACGCCACCGGCATTCCAGTAACCACCGCAAGCGTGCTGCTCCCCCGGCTCAGATGGGCACTGCCCGAAACATCGGCAATTTGTCCAACCGGAGTTTGAGCGAGGCCAGGGCCAGCCGGCAAGAAAAGCATCAGCGCGACAAGCACGCAAAGGATAAATTCGGCTTTGTATCGCATTCGCTTGCTAACCACCGCCATGCAGTGTTTAGCAGATAGCCGACAATATATCCAGATTTTTGTTTTTCACAATGAATCAAACTTCCGGTTATTGGACCACACAGCCTTTAATGGACGCTTCCTGGGACAGTGCTCGCCAACGGGCGGCCGAACGTTTGCCGCACGACCTTCCCATCGCGCTCACGCCAGGTCGTTGAACCGATCTGCCGCACGCCGTTTAGGCGCATCGCGCCGATTTCTTGTTTTCAGAGATTGGGCTGGCGTGGAAACTTGAGAAATGGCAGAGGAGTGCCTCGGTAGGTAATGGTGCTGGCCCATCGGCCGGGCGGCGGCAGAAAGCCCTGGGCCGCGAAGTAGGTTACATAATCGTCCTGATCGACACCGTCGCCGCTTACCCCCAGACCGCCTACCAAGGCGCCATTTTTGAATAGCGGAACCGAACCGGGAAACACTGTCAGGCCGTCCCCGCTGGGCAGGCAGGCGGTTGGATTGCGCGCATAGAGCTGCTGCTGAATCTGGTAGAGCGGGCCCGGGGCGGTGCCGTCGATTCCAGGCGGATAAAAAGGCTGAGCCAGGAAATCCGTGGTGCGAGTGGTGATCGCCAGCCCCGCAGGCGCGCCGACGGTTTGGTCCAGTTGTTGCGCCAGGAGCTGGGCGGGATCGCTGAAGGCGGTCACGGTGAGGCCCTTTTGCACCACGATATCGAGGCTGAACATCGTGGCGTCATTGGTTCGGAACACGCCCAGGATATTGCCCTGCAGGTCGGTGACGCCCACTTGCATCCGGACCGGCAGCTCGATGGGCAGCCGCAGCGCGCTGCGCGTGGTCTTTTCGATCGCGAGAGCCTGCGTGACGATGGTGGTTACCTCGCCAGCGGTAAGTCCGCCCGCCATCGGGCTGTCCACGATCGGGAAACGGAGTTCGCCCGGAACTCCCGCCAGCGTGGCCTGCGGGAAGCTGACCGGCGGCGCGGCCCGCAGCGGGTAGGCCGGCGCCATCATACCGGGCAAGACGCCAAAGGGAATTGGACTCAGGGCCCCAGGGGTACGCCCACCAATCCAATCCAGGCGGATTCCGTCGAGCAGCACGTTGCTGGCGACGATCGAGGCCGGCGCCACATAACCGCCGTCCGCGCCAGCCAGGGCCACCACCTCGTCCTCCTCGCCGCCGGTGGCATCCGCGCCGATACCGCCGGCCAGCGCTCCGCCGACATAAACCGGAATTCCGCCTAGCGCCCCGGTCAGGCCATTGCCGTTGGGCTGCGCCTTGCCGCAGGGAAGCGAGGAATACTGCAGGCCAAACAACGGGCCAGGCGGCGCGTTGACCACGCCAGGCGGGAAGTGGGACTGGGTTATTTCGAGTGCGGTGCGCGTCGAAAAGGCGTTTTGGTCGCTCGATAGAAAAGCCGCGGTGCGCGCCTTCTCGATCGCGATCTGGATCGTTGAGCTTTGCCCGCCGTTGATCAGGGCGTTGATCGGATCGCCGTCGGGACTGAGCGCTGGCGCGTTGGTCATGGCGAAAACGCCCAGCACGTTGCCTTCCCGATCGACCACCGCGATGACCTCGGGCTGGCCGTCATGAACCGCCTGCGTTACCGCCCCAGCGATTAGGTTGCGCACGTCGCCGGCGGTGAGCGCAGCGGTGGGGAGCGCGGTAATCGCGGCGCCGCCGGGTGCGGTGCCGCTGCCACTGGCGCTTCCACCACCGGCGCCGCATCCGCTTGGCCCCATCAGGATGGCGGCGCAGATCATCAGATCGATCGGCAGCCGGAGTCTTCTCACGTCAGCCTCCACCACGGTAACCCTGACGACATTAACGCAAGCTAGTCAAAATCGAGGCTTGCAGCAAAACAGACGACGCATAAAGTCGTTTGACAGTGGCGCCAGAATCAGGCAGCCTTCACCCCCTAACGCGCGTGGCCCAGTCAGACAAACTGCCCCCCGCCGAGGTGTGGCGCAGACTCGCGCCGATCGAGCCCTACTGCCACTTCACTCCCCCGCAGATTGACAATTTTCTCGGCGCCTACCAGCAGAGCGATGCGATCAAGATTGTCGCCTTCGCCGCTCATCGGCTCATCTGCCGCAAGGGCGAGTACGAACTCGATCTATGTTTCGTGCTGTCGGGCGCGGTTGAGCTCCATGACGAAGTGGCTGGTAAAGGCCGAACCTGGGTCGCCACCCTGCCCGCAGGCAGCATGTACGGCGAACTGGGAGCGCTGAGCGGATTGCCGCGTTCCACCGACATCGTGGCCGGCCCCGCAGGCGCCGAGATTCTTTACATCGCCAGCCATGCGCTGAAGGTCATCGAGGCTAATCCCGAGGCGCGCAAGCTGCTGATGGAGCGCTACCGTGACCGCGCGGTCCGGGTCCTGGCAGCCGAGGTCGAGTTGTTCGAGGGCGTAAGCGGCGAATTCATCGACCGCCTGATCCCCCATTGCGAACTCCAGCGCTACGACCTGCGCGGTGTCACGATCATTCGCCAAGGCGACGAAGGTGATGCCTTCTACATAGTGCGCAGCGGCTTCGTCCAGGTGGTCCGCCAGCGCGAGGATGGCAGCATCCGGGTGCTCGCATATCTGCGGGCGGGCGAATACTTCGGCGAGATGGCGCTGTTGGGCGAGGGGCGGCGTTACGCCAGCGTGCTGACCGCCGGCAAGTGCGAATTGCTCAGGATCGGGCGCGCCGACTTCCTCGACTTGTGCCGCCAATTTCCCGACGTGGAACGCCGCCTATTCAACCTGATCGAGCGGCGCCGGCGCGAAGAGCAGCAGATTACCCCCGAGCTGTCGGCGATGCTGGCCACCAGCGGGCAGCTCGGGATGATCCAGGCCGACGCGCTGCTGGTGATGGATCTGGAACGCTGCGTCAAGTGCGACGCCTGCGTCACGGCGTGCCAAACCCTGCACGGCGAAAGCCGCCTCATCCGCACCGGGATCACCCTGGGCAAGTACCTGGTGCCCGCCGCCTGCCGCCATTGCGACGATCCGCGGTGCATGAGCGCCTGTCCCACCGGTGCGGTCAAACGGCGACCGGGCGGTGAAATCTTCTTCCAATACGACCTGTGTATCGGCTGCGCCAACTGCGCCATCGCCTGCCCCTACGACAATATCGCGATGATCGAGACTCCCCGGTTCGACGCCGCCCAGGCGCGCAAGCAGCACGCAACCGGCAACCGCGCGATCTTTCGGCCGCTTGCCCGCCACGACGCCCAGTCATGGTGGGAGCGGGTGGCCGCGGCCTGGCGCGAGCGCCGCTACGAGAACCTCGCCCCCGCTCTCTGGCGCCGGATACTCCACCGCAACCGGAGCGCGGCGGCCCCGCCGGCGCAGCCAGGTTCCGCGCGCCCGCATGTCCCGCTCTCCTATCCGATCAAATGCGACCTGTGCGACGGTCTGCCCTTCATGGGCTGCGTTCACAGTTGTCCGACCGGCGCCGCGATGCGCATCGATCCCGCCGTCCTGTTTGCTCAAACCGGCGCGCTTTCCATCGGCTCGCGGGTCAGCAAGGCCCACGGCGACAACGATTGAGCGCTGCAACCTAATCGCCGGGGAGCAATGAGCGCTACGGTCACGGCCAGGCTGGAGATAAGTCGGCGTGCCGCTCGCCTGCGTGAGTTGCTGCGAATTCGCCTGCTCCCGCTCATCGCCCTCTGCGCGATAGCGGTCGTGACGGCGCACCGCCTGACCGTGCCGTTTGCCCTCCACCTCGGCGTTTACCGCTCAGGCCTCATCACCTTGGTCGCGTTCGTCTTTGCCGGATGGTACAGCGTGCGTAAACGCTTTACCTGGCTCGGCCTGCGTATGCTGGCCCTCGCCCAGCGTGTCACGCCCGCGCCGCTGTTCCGTCTGGTACGGTTCTGGGACCGGCTGGAAACCCGGCGCGCGATTCACGTCGCGGCCGGCATCCTGGCTCTGTTACCACTATGGTGGCACACCCAGACCCACTTGATGGGCCCACTGGAGGCGGTTCTGGCGTTCGCGGTAGCCACGTTGCTGGCAAGCGGCCTGTTCGGCGCGCTGCTGCAGGATTTTCTCCCGACCGCGATGACCCATCGGGCCGCCCGCGAGGTCCGGCTGGGCGATGTGGAGAGCGCGATTAACCTGCTCTTCGCCGAGGCCGAGGAGAAGATTTTAGGCCACAGCGAAGCTCTGATCGGCGCCTATCTCGGCCACGTCAAACCCATCTTGGTCGGCAATTGGCCCCGGCGCGCCTTGTTGGCCGCCTCGCTTAGCGGACGCGACGCGGGCGTAAGCTGTGCCGCCGAGATCGCGCGCTATCGCGGGCAACTCAACCAGGAAGCGGATTTGTGGGATGAGCTGAGTGCTATCGCCGCGCGCAAGGTCAACCTGGAGCAGAACGCCTTCAACCTCGAGTTTGGCACCCGCTGGCTGGGCTTTCATCTCGCGATCGCGGTACTGACCGGCGTTCTGGTGATTTTTCACGTCCTGGCGGTGTTCTATTTCGCTGGCCTATGACACTGCGCGTTAAGCTGGGTGCCGCCGGTGCGCTCGCCGCCCTGAGCCTGTTCGCGCTCCTGGCGCTCCATCGCAGCTATTCTCCGGGCCCGGTGCTCGCGGGCCATCGGCCCTTTGCCGCTCAATGCGCCGCGTGTCATCAGCCCTGGCGCGCGGCGGACAACAGCGGATGCACGGCCTGCCATGGCGCGATGTCCAACAACCCGCACGCAGGCAGCGCGCTTGACGACAAGGATGGCGGGCTTATCGCCGGCTTCCATCTGGCGGGAATGAATGACCAAATCGCCTGCCTTTCATGCCACGTCGATCACCGCGGAGCCCTCGACCTGCCGCGCGCCGCCGGTGTCGCCTGCACCTGGTGTCATCAGCATCCTTCACTGGCCGAAGTGCAGCGTCACGCCTTCCGGAGCCGGCGCGATCTGACGCGCCCCTACGGTTCGCGCCACGCTTTCAGGCTCGCTTACTCCCACCAGCAGCATATGCGGATGCTGCTGGGGCGCGGCACCGCCCCGGCCTGTCAGACCTGTCACGTCGTGCAACGCGCTTACGCGCCCGGCGCGCCCGCGCGCCTGGCCCTGGCCTGGAGTGGCTGTGCCGGCTCCGGTTGCCATCTGAATCCGCAGGACCGCTATCTCAATCTTCCCGCCAGCGTGGGGAGCGCGCCCCGTTTCCTGGCGTACTGGCGGATGATCAGGCTGAAGCACCTCGACGCCCGCTTCGACCACTCCGCCGACCATTTGCGCTCGGCCTGCGAGCGATGCCACATGGCGATTGCCGCCAGCACCCGGGTGGGAGACCTCGCGTCGCGCAAGACGCTCAATTGCTTCAGTTGCCATGCGCATCAGCCCTTGCCCGAGAGGTCCGCGGCGATGCGTGGCGCCGCGCTGGGGCGCGACGTGGTATTGGCCGCGACCGCCGGCCCCGCGCCCACCCGGGCGCAGGCCAGGATGGTTGAATGCACCCAATGCCACGCGTTTCATATCTACGGCTCGGAACCGGCTTACGATTTCAAGCGCCCGGCGCCATTGCGCTCGCCCCGGATGCGCGGCACGGGATTGCAATTGGTCCTCTACCTGCCGGTCTGGTCAGGTTCCGGCGGCGCCTTGAGCGGCTTCCACTTTCAACCCGCCACGCTCAAGCCCTGGTGGCTGGGTCTGCTGGGGCTGCTCGCTTCATCGATGTTGGCGCTGGTTTACCGGCGCACCGTCCCGCATCTGGCCAGCGCGGATCCGGCCGAGCAAAGCGGCATAGCGCCACGCATCCAGCAGGTTCCCAAGCTGGACGATACTTACCAGAGCACGGTGCCGGGGCTTTACGTGGTCGGCGAAACGGCCGGCACCGCGTCGATCAATCTAGCGATGCGCTCTGGCCGCCAAGCGGTAGAGTTCATCGCCAACCAGCTCAAATTCAACCAGCCAACGCCGGGGCCCGAGATCTATGACGTGGCGATTATCGGCTGCGGGCCCGCCGGTATCAGCGCCACCTGTACCGCCAAAGCCAGCGGGCTGAGTTATCTGGCGCTGGAGAAGGAAACCGCAGCCGGCACCATTCGCAACTATCCGCGCGGTAAATTCGTTCAAAGCACAGCCATCGAGGTCGCCGAATACGGCTCGTTCTTCATGGAAGGCGACACTTCCAAAGAGGCCCTGCTCAAGGAATGGGAGCGGATCCTGGCCGAGACCGGCATCACCATCAACGAACGCGAGGAAGTCAGCGCGATCCGCTCGCGCGACGGCTATTTCGAGATTCTCACCTCCGCCGCCCGCAGCTACCAGGCCCGCTACGCCGTGCTCGCGATCGGCCTGCGCGGCTCGCCGCGCCGCTTGAAGCTTGCGGGCGAGACCTCCGATCGCGTCTTCTACAGTTTGATTGAGCCGTCCGAATTCCAAAACCGCAGGCTCCTGGTGGTCGGCGGCGGCAATGCCGGCACCGAGGTCGCCCAGGCGCTGGCCGATCCTCAGCTTCACAACCTCGTCAGCTACTCGTTCCGCACCCCCGCGCTGGGCCCGCCGGTCACGCCGGAGAATGCCGGAAAGATAAGCCAACTGCAGCGCCAGGGCTTGATAACCATCTATCCCGCCAGCGCGCTCACCGGGCTGGCGCCCGGCAAGGCGGTGCTCGAACCCTTTGGCGCCGCGCGCAGCGGCCACCTCAGCGCAGGCGCCAACGCGATAGTCATCACCGCGCCCACCGAGCTGGACAACGACTGCGTGTTCGCGATGCTGGGCGCCGAACTGCCCACCCGGTTCATGGAATCGATCGGCATCCAGATGGAACGCAAGGGGCGCTGAACCGCGATCGCCTCGCCCCGAGGACCGGCCGGCTCACAGCACCGGAATGTTGTCCTGCCAATGCTTGAACTTGCGATCGAGATGGACGCTGAAGGGCTGCTCGCTGGGCCGATAGCAGGGGCGCTTGATGACGTGACAGTTCTCGCAATTGCTCTGGCGCACCGCCATCTTGCGCAGGTCGAGCATGCCGGCCGCCACCGCCGCCGCCATCTTGGCCGGGTCGTTGCCAATCTCCCCGTGCACGTTCTTTTTCACCCAGTCCGAAGCCGCACCATGACAGGCCTCGCAGGAGACCCCCTCGGTCGGATCGGGCGCGCTGTCGCTGCCGGCACCGGTGGTATGGCAGGTCAGGCACATCGAACCGTCCGCCTGCCCGTCCGCCAGGCCAACCTTTTTGGCGGCTTGTTTGCCCCAATCGCTTTCCAACGCATCAAAGGCCTTGCGATGAGGATCCTGCTTCCAGATCTCCATCGGATTACTCCTCTGACCGTTAGGCCCGATGATGGTCAGGGCCTCTTTGCGGCCATGGCAGTCTTCGCATTGAGAAGCGCCGACGTATTGATGGTCGGCGGCGCCGGCGGCTTGCGCGAGCGCGATGCACCCAACCAGCCCAATTATCGTCAAGCGGAGAAACTTCATACCTAAAGCCCCTTTTCCTGTCCTTCGGCTGATGTTTCTACTAGACTTCGCTCGACATTGCAAAATTTACCTGATAGGACGCTCATCGGTTTATTCTTGATCTAACACTATCTGAGAAGTAGATGTTGCCCAATTAATCGTGGCGACAGGATCGGAAAAGCCTTCTCCGCGGCATGCGCGCCTCGCGCTGGTGGTTCTTACCGCCCTATTTTCCGGGGCTTACGCGAACGTGGCCGCGATGGATGGCGCTCTCCCTTCCGCCGCTCGCCCCGCGCCTTCCGCCGCGCCCTCTCCCAACGCCGCCGACCCCGAGTCGCAAAAGATGCGCCGGCAGGCCGCGGAATGGAACGTGCCGGCGCCGGCGCTAAAGCCCCTGGGTTTCGCGGCCGCTGGCCTGCGGTCGTTTGAGCCTCCGGCGTGGGCGGCAAGCAGCGACCTGATCCCCTTCGAAGATCGGTGGCGGATAGGGTTTCCGGATTGGAACCGCTACGTCAACGGTACGCCGGGCGAATATCCCTACCGGCTCGGCCGTTGGTGGGATCCTTACGATCAGAACGTGATCAAGGGTGACTATCCGATCTGGGGCCAGCACACCTTTTTCGCTTTCACCGCGGTCAGCGACACGATCGCGCAGTTCGATCGCACGCCCACCGCCAGCGGGGTCAGCGCGCAGCCGACGCCCGGCTTTCAGAATTTTTTTGGCGGCGGAAACGAGCGCGCGCTGCAGCAGAATTTCATCACCTCCTTCGACCTCTACCAGGGTGACGCCGGCTTCAAGCCGCTGGACTGGGAGCTGCGCTTCACTCCGGTGTTCAATGTCAACTATCTCGATGTCTCCGAGCGCGGGGTGGTCAACGTCAACCCGGCCGACGGCACCACCCGCCTGGACGGTCATGTCGGAATCCAGGAGCTGTTCCTTCAGTACAAGCTGTTGGACCTCAGCCCCAACTACGATTTCGTCTCCGCGCGGGCCGGGATTCAGCCCCTGGCCAGCGATTTCCGCGGCTTCATTTACGTTGACCAGGAACCCGGCGTGCGCCTGTTCGGCAATTACGACGACAACAAGATCAACTACAACCTGGCTTTCTTCGAGCAGCTCGACAAGGACACCAACAGCGGCCTCAACACGGTCTTCAGGACCCGCGGCCAACAGGTGGTGGTGGCCAACCTGACCCGTCAGGACTTCCTTTTTTCCGGCTACGACGCGCAATTGGACTTCGACTACAACCACGACGCCGGCGGCTTCCATTATGACAACAACGGTTTCCTGGTGCGTCCGGCCCTGGTCGGCAGCGTCGTCGCGCATACCATCAACGCGGCTTATTTCGGTCTCAGCGGTCAGGGCCATATCGGCCCCATCGAGATAAGTCACGCCTTTTATGAAACGGTGGGCAGCGACAGCTACAACCAGATCGCCGGCCACGCGGTCAATATCAACGCCCAGATGGCGGCGCTCGAACTGGCCTATCCGCGCGATTGGCTGACCTACAAGGTCTCGTTCTTTTACGCCTCCGGAGACGGCAACCTCAACAGTCATACCGCTACCGGTTTCGACGCCATTCTCGACAGTCCCGACTTCGCCGGCGCCCCCTTCAGCTATTGGAGCCGCGAGGGGATAGGCTTGCCGCCCACCGGGGTCGCGCTCAAAAGTCCCTTCAGCCTGCTGCCCAACCTGCGCAGCTCCGAACTTCAGGGTCAGGCCAACTTCGTCAATCCCGGCCTGCTGCTCTATAACCTCGGCCTGGAAGCGCGGCTGACTCCCGAGCTGACCGCGGTGGTCAATCTCAACTACGTCCAGTTCGCCGCGGTCGGCGTGCTTGAACAGTTGCTCCACCAGAACAACCTCAGCCGCGACATGGGGTTCGACACCAGCGTGGGCTTGATCTATCGGCCGCTGCTCATCAACAACGTGATTTTCGAGCTCGGCGGCGCGCTCTTCACCCCCGACCGCGGCTTCAGCCAGATCTACACCAGCCAGGAACTGTACTCGGTCTTTACCGCCATGACGGTGACTTACTAGAGCGGGCGGCGATGGCAGGCTCCCAGGAAAAGCTGGCCAGGGCGATCCTGGTTGGCGCTCTGATTATGGCCGTGGGCGTAGGCCGGGCGCTCGCCCACGGCGCGGCGGCGCCGGATCCGGCGGTCAACCCGGGCGCGATGGTGTGGGAGCGGCCCGCGCCCAACCGCGGCGCATACCAAAAGCCCCTCATTCCCCCCGACATCTCCCAACAGACCCAGGCCGCCGCCGATCGCAAGAGCAAGGGCTGTCTCGCCTCGGGATGCCACCGCGGGATCGAGGACATGCATCCGCAGGGGCTGCCGATCGGATGCATCGATTGCCATGGCGGCAACCCCGACGCCAGCCTCAAGCAGGCAGCCCACGTCCAGCCCTTGTACGCTCGCGACTGGCCCGCCGACGGGCGGATGCCGGTGCGTTCGTACGCGATGCTCAATGACGAGTCGCCGCAATTCGTTCGCTTCGTCAATCCCGGCGACCTGCGCGCCGCGCGGATGGCGTGTGGCAGCGCCGGCTGCCACATCGATGAGGTGGAAAACGTACGCAAGAGCATGATGGCCACCGGGGCGATGCTGTGGGAGGCGGCGCTCTACAACAACGGCGAGTATCCCTCCAAGATCGCGCGCTTTGGCGAAGCTTATACCGAAGATGGACGCCCGGCGCGGGTCCGCACCCTGCCGCCGCCCAGCCCGGCCGACAGGCTGGCGCACGGCGTGCTCGATTTTCTCGATCCGCTGCCGCGGTTTGAAATCTCCCAGCCGGGTAATATTCTGCGGGTCTTCGAGCGCGGCAACGATCGCCTGAGCGGCCGCGGACTGGGGACTGAAGTACGTACCGATCCGGTTTTTCTAAGCCTGCAGAAGACCCGCCTGCTCGATCCCACGCTGTGGATGCTTGGCACCAACGACCATCCCGGCGACTTCCGCAGCAGCGGATGCAGTGCCTGCCATGTGATTTACGCCAACGACCGCGATCCCAGCCATTCGGCCAAATACGCTCGCTACGGCAACCTCGGCCGAAGTTTCTCCGCCGACCGAGCGATTGACCATCAGGTCTCGGGTTTTCCGATCCGCCATCAATTCACTGACGCGATTCCCTCCTCGCAATGCGTGGTCTGCCATGTCCATCCCGGTACCAACGTGGTCAACAGCTATTACGGGACGACCTGGTGGGACAACGAAAGCGACGGTGAGTTTTTCTATCCGCCCCACGACGCGCACAAGAGCGCCGACCAGACCGCGATCGATCTGATGGCCAATCCCGAGGCCGCCGCCGTGCGCGGGCGCTGGTCGAATCCGGCTTTCCTGGCCGACTCGGCCCGGCTCAATCCCCAGTTGAAACACATCCAGATTGCAGATTTCCACGGCCATGGCTGGATTTTTCGCTACGTCTGGAAGCTTGATGAAGGCGGCCGTCTGCTCGACGCAAATAATCGAGTGATTCCTTCCAGCGCGCCCGATAAATGGCGCCGCGCGGTCAAGCTCGACGACGTTCATCAGGAAGCCGGGATGCAGTGCGCCGATTGTCACTTCGAGCTTGACGCCCACGGCAATGGCAAGCTCTATGGTGAGGTCCGCAACGCCATCGCGATCCGCTGCGAGGATTGCCACGGCACCTTTAATCGACGCGCCACGCTGACCGCCAGCGGCAACACCGGATGGGAGCACGGACGGCCGATCAACTTGCGCACCTATCCCGCGACCCGAAGAACCGATTTCGGCAACCGCTTTATCGATACCCGCTTCGCCATCCGCCAGCAGTCCTCGATGGGCTATAAGCGATGGGTCGTGCCTCAACTCGTGGAGCTTGACGACCCCCGTTCGCCCCATTACCGGCTCGCCGATGAGCCAGCCCGTTACGCCCATACCATCGAGAAGGACGGCAAAACCTGGGGCGACCTCAAGGTTGCCGATTCCCAGCTCGCCCATCCGCTCTCCCAGATGACCTGTCAGAGCTGCCATTCGGCCTGGGTACCGAGTTGCTTCGGCTGCCATCTGCCGATGAAGGCCAACATGCGCCGGCCGCTGCTCCATTACGACGGCGACATGACCCGCAACTGGACCAGTTACGACTTCCAAACCTTGCGCAGCGACGTTTTCATGCTCGCCCGCGATGGCGTCGTGACCGGCAATCGGGTCGCCCCCGCCCGCTCCTCGTGCGCGGTGCTGGTCAGCTCCTATAACGCCCGCCGCGACGTGATCTACACCCAGCAGCAACCGGTCTCGGCGGACGGCTACTCGGGCGAGGCCTTCAGCACCGCCGTGCCCCATACCGTGCGCAGCACCGAGACGCGGCGCTGCACCGACTGTCACCTGTCGGCGGAAAACGATAACAATGCGCGGCTGGCTCAGCTCTTGATGCTGGGCACCAACTTCGTCAATTTTATCGGCCGCTTCGCTTGGGTCGCCGAAGGGCGCGATGGTCTGCAGGCCGTGGCGGTCACCGAGCGCGACGAGCCGCAGGCGGTCTTCGGCAGCCACCTGCAGCAGCTTGCCTATCCCGACGAATACGCGACCTTCGTCAAAGCCGGCCGGCAGCTGACCGAGAACTACCGCCACGGCTCGGCCAATTGTCTAAGCATCCAGAACCGCGGCGAATACCTCTATACCGCCGACGGCCCCGGCGGCCTGGAGGTCTATGACATCGCCCATATCGATGACAAGGATTTTTCCCAGCGAATCGTCACCGCTCCGGTCTCGCCGCTGGGTCAGCGCACCTACGTCAGGAGCAAATTCGCCACCGCGGTCGCGCTTCCAAGCACCCTGCTGATCGACCCCGCCCGCACCCGCCAGCCGCAAAACCTGGAAGCTCCGATCCCAGCGATGTACGCCTATGTTTATGTGACCGATCGCGACGAGGGGTTGATTACGGTCAATGTCGCCACCCTGGGCGACGGCAATCCCGAAAACAATTTTCTCAGCCGCGGCGCGACCTTCAACCCCCAGGGCCGGCTCGACGGGGCGCTCAACCTGGCGATAGTTGGCCATTATGCCTACGTGCTGTGCCGGCGCGGGCTGGCGGTAATCGACATCTCCGACCCGCTGCGGCCGCGCCTGATCTCGGAGCTTGGCGCGCCCTGGCTGCGCCGGCCGCGCGCGCTCCAGGTGCAGTTCCGCTATGCCTTCGTGGTCGATGCCGAAGGGATGAAAGTACTCGATGTCACCGACCTCGAGCAGCCCGTGCCGGTGCCGGGCGCAGTGGCAAAGCTGAGCGACGCGCGAAACATCTACGTCGCCCGCACCTATGCCTACGTCTCCGCGGGGCGGCAGGGGCTGGTAATCGTCAACGTGCGCCGGCCCGAACACCCCGAGATCGATCAGATGTTCAACGCGGGCGGCCAGATCGATGATCTTAACGACACCAAGCTTGGTATGACCGACGCCAGCCTCTTCGCCTACTTGGCCGACGGCAAGAACGGCCTGCGCGTGGTTGAGCTGATGTCACCTGAAACCCCGGGCTACCAGGGCTTTTCGCCGCGCGTCAGCCCTCACCTGATCGCCACCTTTTCCACCTCGGGGCCTGCGCTCGCGCTGCCCAAGGGACTCGATCGCGATCGGGCGGTGGACGAGAGCGGCCGCCAGATTGCGGTCTTCGATCGCTTGGGTGCGCGACCGTTCACCCAGTCTGAAATGCGCGCGCTGTATCTGCGCGACGGCAAGCCGTACACCGTCAACGACCAACCCGACCGGGCCGGCGACATGGCCCAGCGTCGCCACTGAGAAACTCGATTCGGCCAACCCTTCGCTTCCGATACCAATGGCTGTCTTTTGCAGGTCTTATATTTAAGCACCGGTGCATCCAGATTTAGCGTAAACTCGTCACACATTCGACGTTGGCGCTTAAATCCGGTTGGAGTTACCATTCAATAGCACATGGGCGCACTGGCAAAGATTCTTTCCGGCAGGCTGCGCACCTTCCTCATAGGCGCTTCGATCACGGTAGCGCTGTTTCTGCTCAACTCTCACTATCCCACGCTGCTGAATTTCATCGAACTCAAAGCCGACGACTTGCGCCTGTATGCTCGCGGCGTAAAGGCGCCCACGGGCGTGGTGGCAATCGCGGCAATCGACGACAAAAGCGTGGCCGAACTGGGCCGATGGCCCTGGCCCAGGGCCACGATCGCCAAGCTGGTCGCCGCGCTGCAGGCCTATCACGTCGCGGTCATCGGCTTCGACATGGTCTTCAGCGAAGCCGACAACGCCGATCAGGCTCGCGCCAGCATCATCACGCGAATGCGCGAGGCCGGAGCACCGCTGGAGCCCCTCGAGCGGGCCCTGGGACCGGCCAACGATCCAGCCTTGGCCGCGGCGATAAAGGCGCAGGGAAAGGTTTTTATCGGTTATCCACTGGAGATTCCGGACTCCCATAACCGCGGCCAAGTGAACCCCGGATTTTTGAGCCATGTGGTGCCGCCGGGACCGATGACCTACGGCCTGGTGCGGCTTCCCCCCGGTCCGCCTCCGTTCCTGCCAACCGCGATCGCCTACATGCCCAACCAGCCGGTGCTCAACCGCGCCGCGCGCGGCACGGCATACTTCGATACGCCCAGCGATCCCGACGGAATCTTTCGCACCGAGATGTTGGTGATCCGCTTGGGCGACCGCTACTGCGAGCCCCTGTTTCTGGCCTTGGCCAGCGCCTACGCAGGCGGTGCGATGACCTCGCTTACGCTGGCGAACTACGGCGTCGCCTCCGTCCGAGTCGGACCGATCCAGGTGCCGGTGGATGAGCAGGGCAAGATGCTGGTTAACTTCCGCGGTCCCGCCTACACGTTCCCCTATTACTCGGTCAGCGACATCGTCGCCCATCGGGTGGCGGCCAACCAACTGGCGGGCAAGATCGTCCTGGTCGGAGCCACCGCGCTGGGGCTGGGAGATAAATGGTCGACCGCGGTGGGCTCAAACTTTCCCGGCGTCGAAATCAACGCCGACGCGATCGACAATCTGCTGGCCGGTGACTTCATCCGCCGGACCGCGGTAACGGCCGGGATGCAGCAGGTAGGCGCACTGACAATTGGATTTGCGGTAAGCGCCGCCGTAGCCTTACTCTCAGCCGCCTGGGCGGGCGTCGCCGCCCTGCTCCTGAGCCTGCTCTACTACCTGGCGGCACAGCACCTGCTTCTGGCCGACGGCCTGATGGTCGGAGTGGTCACCCCGGTGGTCATCGCCTTCGTCACCTACGGCGGTCTTAGCAGTTACCGTTATCTCACCGAGGAGCAGGATCGGCGCTACCTGCGGCGGGCCTTCGAGTTCTATCTCCATCCCGCGGTCATCGAAACTCTGGTGCGAGACCCGCGGGCGCTCAAGCTGGGCGGCGAGCGGCGCCACTTGAGCATCCTGTTCGCCGATATCAAAGGATTCACCAGCCGCGCCGAGCGGACGCCGCCCGAGGAGCTAGTGGCGGTGCTCAATACCTATATGACCGCGATGATCGACGTGATCATGCAAAGCGGAGGCGTGGTGGACAAGTTGATGGGCGACGGGATCATGGCGTTTTGGGGCGCGCCGGCCAGCTTGCCCAACCCGGCACGCAGCGCCGTGGACTGCGGGCTGGCGATGCTGGGAGCGCTGGACAAATTGCGCCAAACCGCTCCCGCCTTTGCCGACCTTGCTATTGGCATCGGTATCGCCACCGGCGAGGCGATCGTCGGCAATTTCGGCGGCAAGCAGCGCTTTGATTATTCAGTGATTGGCGACACCGTCAACTTGGCCTCGCGGATTGAAGGCCTGACGCGCTTCTTCGAGGTGCGCTTTCTGGTCAACGAGCAGACTTTCGCCGAAGCCCAGGGCGAGTACATTGCCCGCACCATGGGTCTGGTCCGGGTCAAGGGCAAGCAGCAGCCGGTGGCTATCGTGGAAATCGCCGGCCGCGCAAACGACTCGCTGGATCTGAGCTTCTATCAGAATTTCTCCGCCGCGGTGGACCAGCTAATCAACGGTTCCCAGCCCCAAGGCTGGGATGCGATGCGCAAGCTGGCTGAAAGTTATCCGCGCGACCATGCCATCAGTCTGTACCTAGACAAGATGGAGGTTGCCGCCTCCCCGCCCGTGGCGCCCTCGAGCGGCTGGAATTCGCGCTTAGAGCTGTCGCGAAAAAAGCCGCCTAGCCCTCCACCCCCCACGCAGCCGGTCGTGTTCGAACTGGAAACCAAATAGGGGCCCCATAGGGGCCAAACAGAGGCATTGATCGGAGGGCGGCCCGGTTCTTTTCCAGGCCTTTCCCCGCTCGCCAAGGCGGCTCGTCCGCGGAGCGAGGCGGTTGCTTGCGCCCGCCGCGTCTGATGCTCTACTCGCCCGTGATTGGCACCTCCGACTGAGAGTCGCCACGTGCCAAGCTGGGGTAGAATTCCTTTCGGCCGTCTATTATCAGTGTAGCGTCTATGATCGGTGTGGCGTCAATCATGCGGTGCCAAGCGACATTGCCGCAGCCGCAATAAGTTGCGCAGGTTATTTTGCGGGCGGTTAGCCCAACGGTAGAGCGTCTTTTACAAGTCGGGCGGCGCAGGTTCGAAACCTGCACCGCCCACTTCGCGCCGGCCGCGCTGTCAAAGGTGCGGGTTTCGTAGATGCCACGCACCCTGACCCTGGCCTCCCAGTTGCCGGACTTATTCTGCTGAATGTTGGCCATTCCGCCACCTCCGATTTGGCGGAAAATACCTCGCTCGGCAATGGCCGAGCAGCAAAATCCCGAGAAGTCTTGATTTTAAGCATGTATTTGGCGCGCCCTGAGGGATTTGAACCCCCGACCCGTAGATCCGTAGTCTACTGCTCTAATCCGCTGAGCTAAGGGCGCGCGCAAACGGGGTGAAATTTGGTTTTTATTCGATCCTCGGGACTGGGGCAAGCTGACAGCCCGCTCCCAGCCGCACAGGACTTCTAAAGCGCGGCGCGAGGAGTGCCGTTTGCGACTTGCGTGCCGGCCGCTATTTCCAAGGGGATCCGCACGGTCACGGTGGTGCCCTCGCGCACCCGGCTTTCGATCAGCAGCTCGCCATGATGCAACTGCACGATATGCTTGACGATTGCCAGCCCCAGGCCGGTGCCACCCAACTCGCGCGAGCGCGCCTGATCGACCCGGTAGAAGCGCTCGGTCAGCCGCGGAATGTACTGGGCTGGAATTCCTTCGCCCCGATCCGCGACCACCAGTTCGATCGCCTCGCCACCCGGCGCCATCCGCGCCGCCAGGGTGACAACGCCACCCGCGGAGCTGTATTTGACCGCGTTGTCGAGCAGATTGATCAGGACCTGATGCAGGCGGTCGTGATCGCCCTTGAGCGCCGGCAGTTCCGGCGGGCATTCGATCACCAGCCGAACGCCCTGGCGTTCGGCCTGCTCCTGGATCAGCTCCACCACCTCCTCCAGCAGGCGGCGCGGCTGCAAGTCCTCGCGGGTCAAGGGGGTCAGGCCGCGCTCCAGATCGGAGAGCGAAACCAGGTCGTCCACCAGGCGAGCCAAGCGATGGGCCTGGCGCTCGATAATCGCCAAAAAGCGCTGGCGCGCATCCGCGTTATCCACCCCCAACAGCAGGGTCTCGGCGTAGCCGCAGATAGCGCTGAGCGGGGTGCGGATTTCGTGAGTCAGGTTGGCGATAAAGTCGCTGCGCAGATTTTCATAGGCCTTCAGTTGCGTGATGTCGTAGAGCAGCAAGACTCGCGCGGCGCGTCCGCTAGCGTTCTCGCCCACCACCCCGGCGGTCACGCGCAAATGGCGGATGCCGCCGCCGGGCAACGCAACCTCGGCATTGGCGACCACCGCGCCGGGCTGCGCGATCGATCGCTGGAGCAATTGCTGCAAGGCCGGCTCGCGGCAGATTTCCACCAGGCCGCGGCCGCGATAATCGGCCTCGGGCGCCAACCCAAACAGCTCGCGCGCGGCGCCGTTGGTCAACAGGACCTGGCCCTGGCCGTCGGTAACGACCACGCCCTCCGACATCCCGCGCAGGATAGCGGAGAGTTCGTTGCGTTGTTCGGCCAGCGCGAGGACCTCGCGCACGAGTTGCTCGCCGGCCGCGAGCAGACGATTCTCCGCCCCGCCCATCAGCCGCTCGCTGTGAAGCAAACGTATCGGTGGCCGCTTGGCTTCCAGATCGCGCGCGCCCTGATCCAGCACTTCTGCGCGCTCCAGGAGCAGGCGCACCGTCAGCGCACACATCAGGGCGCCGCCGGCCAGGCCCAAGCCCAAAGCCAATGCCAGCCAGCCAAAACTCAGCGCGCCGCGGGCGGCGACCACCGCCAGCACCAGGGCGGCGGGCAGGATGCTCAGCAGCACGATGGCTGCCAGACGGCGGATGAAGGTCTTACCCAAGGGCGTCGGGGTTGAAGCGATAGCCCACGCTTCGCACCGTGAGGATTAATTCGGGCCGACTGTCGTCGCGCTCGATTTGGCATCGTAGCCGGCGCACGTGTACGTCCACGGTGCGCGGCTCGACGAACACGTCACGCCCCCAGACCAAATCCAGCAACTGCTCGCGCGAATAGACGCGGCCCGGATGTTCGACGAAAAAGCGCAACAGCTCGAATTCCCGCAGGCAGAGTTGGCGTCGCTCGCCGCGCACGAAGACCTCGTAGCTGCCGGCATCCAGGCGCAGCCAGCCGCGCTCGAATACCGGGCCGCTGGCAGGCGTCCGCTGAGCCTGGGCCCGGCGTAGGACGGCGCGCAGGCGGGCCACCAATTCGCGCGGGCTGAAGGGCTTGACAACATAATCGTCGGCGCCCATCTCCAGCCCCAAGACGCGATCGACTTCCGAGCTCTTGGCGGTCAGCATCACGATCGGCAGCGCCGCGCTGCGCGACTGGGCGCGCAATTTCTGGCACAGCTCCAGCCCCGGCATCCCGGGCAGCATCAGATCCAGGATCAGGGCGTCGGGCAGCCGCTTGGCCAGGATTTCCGAGGCCTGGGCCCCGTCGCTGGCCTCCTCCACCGCGAAGCCCTCCTGCTCCAGGGTGAAGCGCACCAAGCCGCGGATGTCCTGTTCGTCCTCGACTATCAAAACCCGCGTCCCGGCGGCGGCCTGGCGCGATGCTGGCGCGGCAACGCTCATCGGCTACTCTTGTCCATGTGCTTGATAGTCTTACCCTTGACCATGAAAACCACCATCTCGGCGATGTTGGTCGCATGATCGGCGATTCGCTCCAAGTACTTGGAGATGAACAGCACCCGGGTGGCGCGCGAGATGGTGCGCGGTTCCTCGGCCATGTAGCTCAGCAACTCGCGGAAGATCTGATAGTTGAGCTGATCCACCTCGTCGTCCTGCTCGATTACCTTTTCCGCCGCCTCGGTGTCATTGTTGACGAACGCATCCAGGCTGTCCTTGACCATGCTCTGAGCCAGCGTCGCCATCCGCGGAATGTCGATGTAAGGTTTGAGCACCGGCTCATGATTGAGCTCCAGGGCGCGCTCGCTGATATTGACCGCGATGTCGCCGATACGCTCCATGTCGGTGGTGATTTTCAAGCTGGTGGTGATAAAGCGCAGGTCGCTGGCCGCGGGCTGGCGCAGAGCCAGCAGGCGCAGACACAGGGCGTCGGTCTCGATATCCATCCGGTTGACTTCGGCGTCGCGCGCGATCGTGCTACGGGCCAGCTCGGAATCGCGCTCCACCAGCGAGCGCACCGCGTCGGCAATCTGGCGCTCCACCAAGCCGCCCATCTGCAGCAACAACGTGCGCAGGCCGCGCAGCTCTTCCTCGAACTGGCGGTTGGTGTGGGGATGGTTAGTGTCCATCGTCTAGCCCCTCAGCCGAAGCGGCCGGTAATGTAATCTTCGGTCTCGTGCCGGGTGGGATTGGTGAAGATCTGGTTGGTCTCGCCAAACTCGATCAGGTCGCCGCCCAGCAAAAACGCGGTCGCGTCGGAGGCGCGCGCTGCCTGCTGCATGTTATGGGTGACCAGAACGATGGTATAGTTGGCGCGCAATTCCAAAATCAGCTCCTCGATACGGGCGGTCGAAATCGGGTCCAGCGCCGAACAGGGTTCGTCCATCAACAGCACTTCGGGCTCTACCGCCAGCGCCCGCGCAATACACAGGCGCTGCTGCTGGCCTCCGCTGAGGCTGACGCCGCGGGCCCGCAATTTGTCCTTGACCTCCTCCCACAGCGCCGCTTGGCGCAGGCTGCGCTCGACTACCATATCACGTTGGGCGTGGGAAAGACTGCGCCCGTTGAGGCGCAAGCCGGCGGCGACGTTGTCTTCGATCGACATGGTGGGAAACGGGGTGGGCTTCTGAAATACCATTCCGATACGCCGGCGAATCAGGACCGGATCGATCCCGGCCGCGTAGATGTCCTCGCCGTCCAGATGAACTTCGCCGCTGACTCGCGCTCCCGGCGTGACTTCGTGCATCCGATTGAGGCAGCGCACCAAGGTCGACTTGCCGCAGCCCGAGGGCCCGATAATCGCGGTTACCCGATTGGCGGCGAAGCCTACCGTGATGTCGCGCAGGGCGGCCTGTTTGCCAAAATACGCGCTTAGGCGGCGCAGATCGAGTTTCGCCGTCATCGCGCCGTCCTCATTTTCCCCAACCGGCGCAGGGCAGGTCCAAGCCGGGCCCAAGCATTCCGTCCATCCGTGCGAGGCGGCAACCAAGCCAAGGCATCATGGCGGCGCACATAAGCTCTCTTGCGATATAGCGAACATTTGTTACGGGGATGTGACGCCGGCACGAATTGAACTTGAAGCCGCCCGTTCAGCGCGCAGGCTCGATCAGCTCCAGGCCGCCCAGATAGGGGCGCAGCACCGGAGCCACCTCGATCGAGCCGTCGGCGCGCTGATAGTTTTCCAACAGCGCGATCAGGGTGCGGGGCAGACCCAAGCCCGAGCCGTTCAAGGTATGCACCAGCTCGGGCCGTCCGGTGCTTTCGTTGCGAAAACGGATCTGGCCGCGACGCGCCTGAAAATCCCAGCAATTGGAGCACGAGCTGACCTCCAGCCATTCGCCCACGCCGGCGGCCCACACCTCGACGTCGTACTTGGCGGCGGCGGCGAAACCCAAATCTCCCGTGCACATCTGAACCACCCGGAAGGGCAAGCCCAGTCGCCGGCAAACTTCGCAGGCGTTTTCCACCAAGCTCTCCAATTCCTGATCGGAGCGCTGAGGATGGACCAGCTTGACCATCTCGACCTTGTCGAACTGATGGCCGCGCTTGATACCGCGGACGTCTCGTCCCGCCGACATTTTTTCCCGGCGAAAACAGGGGGTATAGGCGGTCAGGTAGATCGGCAGCCGCTTCTCCTCGATTATCTCCCGCGCATAGTAGTTGGTCAGCGGTACTTCGGCGGTGGGAATGAACCAGTAGTCCTCTTCAATGTCACGGTACATCGTGTCGCGAAACTTGGGCAGATGGGCGGTGGCCGTGACCGCCTCGCTGTTGACCATCAGCGGCGCAGCCAGCTCCAGGTAGCCCTGCTCGCGTTTGAGATCGAGCATGAAGGAAATCAAGGCGCGCTCCAGCCGCGCACCGATCCCGGTCAAAAAATAAAATCGGCTGCCGGCAAGCTTGACCCCGCGCTCGAAGTCGATAAGCCCCAGCCCTTCACCCAATTCCCAATGGGTTCGCGGCGCAAAGGGTAGCTCGCGCACCTCGCCTTCGCTGCGCACGATGCGGTTTTGGCGCTCGCTGTCGCCCACTGGCACCCATGGGCGGGGCCAATTGGGCACCTCCAGCATCGTCTGCAGATACTGCGCCTCGGCCGCCGCCAACTCGCGCTCGCCCGCGCCGATTTGTTCACCCAAGGCGCGCATCTCGGCTCGTCGCGCCTCGCGCGCCGCCGGCTCGGCTTGTCCCATCTCCTTGGATTGCCTGGTGCGGTTGGCACGCATTTCGTCGAGCTGATGCTGCAAGCGGCGCCGGCTGGCGTCCAGGGCAAGCAACCGCTCCAGCTCCTGCGCGCCAAACCCCACCTTGGCCAGCTCGGTCCGCGCCGCCTCAGGATCGTCACGTAATAGCCTTATATCCAGCATCAAAACGCGTCCTTGATAACTTCCAAACCCCAGCGCCGACCGCGCGCGTCGATCGCTACCACGTCAAAGCGAATCGGGCGATGGGAAAGCGAACGGGTGCGCGCAAAGGCTGCCGCCGCCTGGCGCAAGCGGCGCTGTTTGCGCCAATCCACCGCTTCCTGCGGCGCCCCCGCGGCCATCGAGCGGCGCGCCTTCACCTCGATAAATACCAGCGTCGGCCCATCCAAGGCCACCAAGTCCACTTCCACGCCGCCGGCACGCAGATTGCGCGCCAGCAGGCGATAGCCGTGGCGGCGCAGATAGCGCGCTGTCAAGGCCTCGCCCCGCCGGCCCAAGGTGCGGTTGCTATCGTGCGCGGCGGGTGGAAAAAGCCGTCCCAGCAGGCGCTTTATCAGGCCGGCCATGATTTCTCTCCCGGGCCCGCGTGTCACGCCGCGGCGCGCTGCTTGCCGCCACGCTCGTTTTGGGCTTCAATGCGCTCGCCTCTACCGCATCCGCTGACCTGCTAGGCTAGAGTCTGTCCTGCAACCACACAAGCGCGGCGCCCGTCTGCTTGATTCAGGCTTTTCGTGCTAGGCTGAGCAAGCTTGGCCTGTTTGCCAGGCGATCGGTAAAAATTAAGGATCGAAAATGGCTTCACAGCGATCGGCAATGACTCTGGAGCGGGTTTACGACATCGCACGGCTGGCACGGCTTGAGCTGAGCCCCAGCGAGGCGCAGGCGATGGTGGGGGACTTGGAGGCGATCCTGGATTACGTCGACCAGCTCAACCAGCTTGACACCAGCGCGGTGGCGCCCACCGCCCAGGTCGGCGACACCCTAAGCGCTCTGCGTGAAGATAACGCCGCCAATCCCGCCCGCGCGGATGAGATGCTGGCCAATGCACCCGCTCGGCAGGATCAGATGTTCCGGGTGCCTAACATCATCGAATAGAAGTCGGTTTTTTTGACGTGGCTGACAACCTTTGTACCCTGACGATTACCGAGGCGCAGCAGCTCCTGCGTTCGGGCGAGCTTTCGGCCCATGAACTAACCCGCTCTTGCCTGGAGCGGATTAGCGCCACGCAGCCCAGCCTCAACAGTTTCATTACCGTCACCGCCGACCTGGCGTTGGCCCAGGCGCAAGCCGCCCAGCAGCGGCTGGGACAGCCCAACCCTCCGCCGCTGTGCGGGATTCCACTGGCGATCAAGGATATCTACGCGCTCGCCGGAGTACGCACCACCGCCGCCTCTCGGATTCTGTCCAACTTCGTCCCGCCCTATGACGCGACCGCGGTTGCGCGCCTACGCGAGCAGGGCGCGGTATTCGTGGGCAAGGTCAACCTGGACGAGTTCGCGATGGGCTCCTCCACCGAGAACTCGGCCTTCGGCCCCACCCGCAATCCGCATGATACCGAGCGGGTCGCCGGCGGTTCCTCGGGCGGCTCGGCCGCCGCCGTCGCGGCCCATCAATGCCTGAGCGCATTGGGCACCGACACCGGAGGCTCCATTCGCCAACCCGCCTCGTTTTGCGGGGTGGTCGGCATCAAACCGACATACGGCCGGGTCAGCCGTTACGGCGTGATCGCCTATGCCAGTTCGCTGGACCAGGTCGGCCCCTTCACCAAGACCGTGCGCGACGGCGCGATCATGCTGCGCGCGCTGGCAGGCGCCGATCCGCTGGATTCCACCTGCTCGGCGCGCGAAGTGCCCGACTACGAACGTGCGCTCAGCGGCGAGATGGGTGGGCTGCGAGTGGGCGTGCCCAAGGAGTTTTTCGTGGCGGGGATGCAGCCCGAAGTCGAGCAGGCGGTCCGCGCAGCGCTGCAGCGAATGGAGGGGCTGGGCGCGGAGATCGTCGAGGTCTCCCTGCCTCATACTCGATACGCCATCGCGACCTATTACTTGATCGCTACCGCCGAGGCCAGCTCCAATCTGGGCCGCTACGACGGGATCAAATACGGCCTGCGCGCGGAGGCCGGCAATCTGCTCGACCTCTATACGCGCTCACGCGCCGCCGGCTTCGGCGCCGAGGTCAAGCGACGCATCATGCTCGGCACCTTCGCGCTCTCAAGCGGCTACTATGACGCCTATTACCTCAAGGCACAGCGGGTACGCACCCTTATCCGACAGGACTATCAGCGCGCCTTCGAGCACTGCGATCTGCTAGCCGCCCCGACCGCGCCAACCACAGCCTTTCGCCTGGGCGAGAAGCTGTCGGACCCGCTGCAGATGTACCTGTCGGATATCTGCACGATCTCGGTCAATCTGGCCGGTTTGCCTGGGCTGGTGGTGCCCTGCGGCCATGACCGTCAGCGGCTGCCAATCGGACTGCAACTGATTGGCCCGTCCTTTGGCGAAGCAGTCCTGTTTCGCGCCGGCGACGCCTACGAGATGGCGGGCGCCGAGGCCCCACAGGCGCGCTCGCGCTGAGCGGCGTGGGGGATGAGAATTATTCCGAGGATTATCTAATGGCGAGCGCGCTTGCGTTGTCGGAATACGAAGCGGTAATCGGGCTGGAAGTCCATAGCCAGCTCCTGACTCAAAGCAAATGCTTTTGTGCCTGCTCCAGCCAGTTCGGCGCACCCCCCAATAGCCACGTCTGCCCGGTATGCATGGGGATGCCCGGGACGCTGCCGGTGCTGAACCGGCGGGTGTTGGAATTGGCTATCCGACTGGGGCTGGCAGCCCATTGCGAGATCGCGCCGCGCTCGACCTTCGCGCGCAAAAACTATTTCTATCCAGACCTGCCCAAAGGCTATCAGATCAGCCAGTATGACGAGCCGCTATGCGTGGGCGGCTACCTGGATCTTCCCGGCGAGGACGGCGCTGCGCCGCGCCGCATCCGCCTGGTCCGGATCCACCTCGAAGAGGATGCGGGCAAGAACGTCCATCTGCCCGATTGCAGCCTGGTGGATTTCAACCGCTCCGGCCTGCCGCTGGTCGAGATCGTCTCCGAACCCGACTTGCGTTCCGCGCGCGAGGCCGGCGCCTATTTGCGCGAGCTGCGCGCGATCGTGCGCTACCTCAAGGTCTCGGACGGCAACATGGAGGAAGGCAACTTCCGTTGCGACGCCAACGTCTCGGTGCGGCCGCGCGGCAGCGCCAAGCTGGGCGCCAAGGTCGAAGTCAAGAACATGAACTCCTTCCGTCACGTCGAGAACGCGATCGAATACGAGATCGAGCGCCAGATCGAAGCCCTGCGCGCGGGCGAGCGGATCGCGCAGGAAACCCGCTTGTGGAATCCCGACCGCGCCACCACCCATCCGATGCGCTCCAAGGAGTTCGCTCACGACTATCGCTATTTTCCCGAGCCCGATCTGGCCCCGGTGCTGGCCCCGCGCGAGCTGGTCGAGGCGGTCGCGGCGCGGATGCCCGAGCTGCCCGCCCAGCGGCGCACGCGCTACGTGGAGCAACTGGGGATCAGCGCCTACGAGGCGCAGGTGCTCACCGCCGAACGGGAACTGGCCGATTACTTCGAGGCCCTGCTGCCGATCGTGAGCAACACCCGGATGGCGGCCAATTGGGTCATGACCGAGGTCTTGCGGATGGTCAACGAAAGCGGGCGCGAGCTGACCCAGGCCGTCCCGCCGGCAGCCGAAGTCGGTGCCCTGCTCAAGCTGGTCGAACGCGAGACTATCAGCCTCAATGCCGCCAAGACCGCCTTTGCCGCGATGTGCAAATCGGGCCAGGGCGCGGCGGCCGTCGTCGCCGAACTGGGGCTGGCTCAAGTCTCCGACGAAAGCGCGATTGCCCAGGCCTGCCAGCGGGTTTTGCAGAGCGAGCCCGATAAGGTCGCGGAATTCCGCGGCGGACGCGACAAGCTCTTCGGTTTTTTCGTCGGCCAGGTGATGAAGGTGATGGGCGGCAAAGCCAATCCCAAGGTGATCAACGAGATCCTGCGCCGCCATCTCGGCTCCAACTAACCCAGCCTCCGGCTGCCACTACCAGGTCTTCCCCGGGGCCCTCAAGAGAAGGGGCACGTCGGCGGCTTGCTCCGGCGACAACGCGATCAAATGCCGGTAGCGTCGCATCATGTCGCCGTCGGGGGTCCCGGGCTGGTCCATGTGCAGCTCATTGTCCTGCTTGCTTAACGTCGTCACCCACAGCGAAATCGATAATCAATCTGGACCAGAACTCTCGATCCAGCGTGAGCTTCACGCACAGGCAAGCCGCGGCGTAATTCGCCCGGACAGCGCGTGGCAGGAGCGTAAGCGGTTTGCCTTCCCCCGTCGCCGCTTACTGTGTTAGCGTCCCTTGAAGTTGCTGTCTCCGTCAACGGTGCCAATATGGCAACTATTGGTTGTGTCAACGTGTAGTACCCCGCGGGTGGCGCCCGGGTTGGATGGCTGTCGGTGGTCGGCGCGTCAAGACGCGATGGAGTTATCGGACTTCACCCCTGAAGCTCGAGGGGCTCCACTCATCTTGGAGAAGCACCATGGCTGAAATCATACTGGGTATCGGCGCGTCGCACGGGCCGCCCATCGAGGTGCCGCCAGAGAACTGGGATGTCTTTCGCGAAAAGGACGAAACCGATCGGCGGTTCAATTACCAAGCTTTGCTGAAGCGGGCGCCCAAGGATATCGCCAGCAAGATCACACTCGATCGCTGGCGCGAGTACTACGCGGCGATTCAACAGGGGCTGGCCCAGCTCGAGGACAAATTGGCGTCAGCCGCTGCGGACGTAATCGTGATCATCTGCAACGACCAACGCGAGATGTTCGGAGCGGCCAATACGCCGATGTTCGCGGTCTATGCCGGCAAGGATTTCAAGTCGACTCCGCGGCGAACCGGAGACGACGTCCCCCAATGGGTGATCCAGTCGACACAAAGGCGAGATTTCGAACGCTCCTATCCCGTCGATCAAGCGCTCGCGCGTCACCTCGTTGCCAAGCTAATCGATGACGATTTTGACATCGCCGTGTGTGAAGGCATGCCCGAGGGCGTTGGAATGGGCCACGGCGCGATGTTTCTGTACGAGCGGCTTCTGGCGGCCGACAAAGTGGTGCCGGTGGTACCGGTCATCATCAATACCTTCTATCCGCCAAATCAGGCGCCGATCCGGCGCTGCTACCGTTTGGGAAAATCGATCCGCGGCGCCATTTCGAGTTTCGCTCCAGCCAAGCGCGTGGCCATTGTCTGTTCGGGCGGGCTGAGCCATTTCATAATGGACGAAGAACTCGACCGCCGCATGCTCGATGCGATGCAGCGAAAGGACGTTGAGGCCATCATGGCCCTTCCTCAGGAACGGATGGTGCAGGGCACGTCCGAACTGCGCAATTGGATTACCGCCGCAGGCTCGCTCGAGCCGCTGAAGATGACCCTTCTCAACTACATCCAGGCGCCGCGCACACTGGCGGCGACAGGCTTGGCATTTGGCTTTGCCTATTGGGAACAGGACAACGCATTCGGGAGGCAATGACATGGACGGTGACGCAGTACGCAGAAGCATTACCGGCGCCAGCCACAGCGGGTTCTATGCGGATGATCTCGATCGCACAGTCGAGTTCTATACCAAGGTTCTCGGCGCGAAATTGGAATGGCGTCTGGATACCGCGAAGAATCCCCTCATCAAGCTCTACATCGGCGACTTTGGGTTGTCGATCATCAAGCGCCCGCCGGATGTGCCGAAGACCGAACTTCCTCACGCCATCCACTTCGCCTACTTGGCCGAACCTCGGGCCGCCGAAGAGGTGATCGAGCACGTAAAGTCTTGTGGCGTCGCGGTCGAAGGTCCGGTGGGGCACGGAAACGAACCGGAGAACGTGTCCTGGTTCTTCGTGGATCCAGACGACTATCGGTTGGAGATCGAGGCCCGCTATCCAACGGCCGAGGAGGCAGCGAGGGTGGTCGCCCGCGGCAAAGAAGGCCGCAATGCTCACATGGGTCTGTATGGCGGCGACACCGTCAAGAAGGGAAACGGGCGCTAGTTCAGCTAACGGCGGCGGCGTGGATCGGCTCAGCGAGGTCGTTGCAGCGGCAGGTGGTGGCGTGCCTCACTCGAGGCCAGCCGCAATGACGGCACTCAACTGCCGTTGCCTGGCCGCCGATCGTCGTCACATGAGGTAAGGTCAGAGCTTGCTGTGGGGCCGGACAGGCACCCTTCGAGCAAGACCGGACCTTCGTTACTTGGCTCGCGCTTCGCTCCGCGCCTCGGCCGCCGGTCTGGCGCTCGTGCGCCGGCGCAATTCCGGCATTACCGCGGCCGCAAAGAGCCGCATCGAGCGCTCGGCCATCTCGAACTGCATGCCGCCGAAGCGGAAGCCGAACGCCATCATGGCGAGGTCGAGCTCGGCCTCTTGGTCTAGGATTCGGCGCAGCACGGTTTCGGGCGAACCTATCAGTGTGAGGCCCAGCTCGGCGATCTCCTCGAACGTGAGCGCATAAAGCCGCGGCGCATGCTTGCGCCAAAGATCGTAGCTGTCGGGCATCTCGCCGGCCAAGGCAAACTGAGTGTAGCGATTCCACATCTCCCATTGCCGAATGAGATAGGGCTTGGCCGCGCGGATCGCTTCGGCATCGGTTTCAGCGACATGGATTTCGCGGTTGAGGAAAAGACGCGGCGCCGGCGCGAAGCCGTGCTCGGCCTGGACCGCGCGGTAGAGTTCGAGGTCGCGTTTGGCCTCGTCCACCAGTGCGTCGATCTGGCCGAACGGCATATCCTGGCTCGCGGCCCATCGAATGGACTGCGGGCTCTGGGCGCTCACATAGAGCGGCGGATGCGGCTTTTGGACCAACGGCGGCGAAAGCGGCGTTTGCTTCTCGCAGGTGTAGTATTTGCCTTTGTGCGTGAAGGGCTGGTCGGACCAAACCAGCTTCATCACCTCCAGGCACTCCAGGAAGGCCTCTCGCGACAGCTCCTGGTCCTGGCCGAAAGCACGGAATTCCAAGGGTTTGATGCCGCGACCGATGCCGCAATCGACCCGACCGTTGGTCAGCACGTCGAGCATCGCCAATTCCTCTGCCAGCATCAGCGGATGGCGATAGGGCAGGACGTTAACGAGAGTGCCAAGGCGAATGCGCTGCGTCTCCCGCGCCGCCGCGGCGATCATCAGGTTCGGCGAAGGCATCGGCGAGCCGGGCGTGATGTGGTGCTCATAAAGCCAGTAATGCTCGAAGCCCAGCTCGTCCGCGAGCGCGATCTCATCGATCTGGCGGTGATAGGACTGGACATGATCGAGTCCTTCGGGCGGCAGGTTGGTCGTGCCCCACAAAGCAAGCTTCATCAGCCCCTCCTTGGCTCACACGCCAGGCTATTGACTCCTCCAGGCAAGTTTATTCGGGTTTCAATCTCGAACACAAAGGCGAATCCGGTTGGACGCGACGATTGGCAAACGCAGCCTTTTCATCCAAATGTATGCGCCGCTTATGAACAACGGGCTGACGTGTCGTATTGCCAACGATTCTTGCGATGACAGCCGAAAAGAAATCGGCGAGGGAGGAGACCCACCTGACGCCGAACGGCCAAACCCTTACACCAACAGCCGTTGAACCATCATGCTACGATAATGGACTGGGAGGGCCGAGGGGATGGCGAATGCTAAACTAGCGTCTCCCGAACGGCCGTCCGACGCTGGGGTGGCGATGCCGTTCATGTACGTATACAGGGACGGCTGCATTGCGAATAACGACACGCTTACGGTCGCGAAGGATGGCGTGGCCGGAGCCGATATCGGTCTTGGGGGCATTCGGCTTGACGACTAAGTTTGAGAATATAGCCGAACAACTCAGCCATCGTCCGCTGCTTTTCGCGCCGGCAGATAAAATCTTCGACTTGGTGCATGTGATTCGCCCGCCGGCGCGTACACAACGCAAATGGAAAGAACGCTGGCCCAGGGTGCGAAGCTTCGCCGAGGTCCCGCGTTTGCTTGCAATCGCAGTTGCTGTGAGTAATCACGCGGAGGACCGCGCGAGATCTTTCGACACGGCTCGCGCCGCTCGCCGACTCAACATGACAGGAAAAAATGCGCATTGGTCAGGCCCGGGCGCCGCACTTCACCGGCGCTAGGCCTGAAATAAGCGCCAACCGGGTCGTGGTCGCCGTGGCCGCACCGTCGCAAATGACGACAGCGATACGCGGCTTGATCCAGCCTTCGCCGAGATCTTCCGGCTGCATAGGCCTGAATAGCGTGCGCGCAAGCTTTTATGGCTGGAATCAAACCGATCGTTTCATCGCGGCGTCGCGCGCAGCAGGCTTCCGGCAGGCCGGACATTTCGTGTTCCCGAAGAACTACGCTTCGTCTATCCGCAAGCTATCCAACAGAAGGCTGTCGGCAGGGGCGAGCGGCAACGAGCAGTTCCCGCTCGATCAGTGCAGTTTCAGGACGACATTTTTTACTAGGTCGTCGATGAAAGCCTCGGCCTGAAGCTGCCCGATCGCCACGCTCGAAGGGTGTGCGGCCGAATTTCGCCGTCCCAGCTTTTCCTCAAGGATGCGATGAACGTCCCTTGTGATGATGTTTGCCGAATTGCAGATCTCGATCACTTCGGATTCTTTCAAATCAGCAAAGTCGTCCATGAGGACGATCGCCTTCGGCGCTTTGCGATGGTGCCCTGGATAAATGAGCGGCCAGCGAGCATTAAAGTCCGCTAGGCGGTTCTTCAACACGTAGCCCAGCAGGTGATGATAGGCGAGATTCCACGCCATCACCACAGCGGCGCGGAACGCGCCGTGCCGATAGCAAATGAACGCCTCGTCCAGATAAGTGCGCTCCGCTAGGTCCGGAATCTGGCCGGGCAGATCGAGCAGCAGCTTCGTCACCTGCACGGTAATCTCGCGCGTGCCGTATTCCACATCCAGCGCCTCGCGCACCTTATTCTCCAGGCGATAGCCGGACTTGTTTTTCAGCAGGTCGCCGCGGCCAACGAGATTGTTGAAGTAGCCGCCGAATGACCCGGGGCGCGCGATGTGTAGCGCCTCGTAGCACTCGCCGATATCGGACGCCCGGAAATGCGCCACGCCTCCTTGAGTATGAAGGAACCAGCCGAACAGCTTGATTTTGTCGGCGTGCGGTTTTTCCGAGAGGCCGGCGATTCTTTGCTTGAATTCGCTGAGGTCCATTTCCGGCGCGTTCATGCGGCGGCCTTCCGGGGAAGCGACTTGGCTTCATGCAGCCCTGGGTCAGTCAGCTTCCAGATGCCGCGGCCGAGCTTCTCGAAGAAACTTTTCTTCGATTTCATCTGACGCAATGGCTGCGACGGATCTTTCTGCATCGGCCAGCCCGTCGCTCGGAAGCACGTAAATATATGGTTGATCGTGAACTTCTCATTACCGCCGTGCTCGGTGAGCCATGCAGCCGCAACCAGATATTTGTCAGCCTCGCTCTGGGGATTCTTTTCCTTCGCGTAGTCGCGCCAGGGCGTTTCCGGATCCAACTTCAAATCGTCGAGAAACTTGGGAGTACTGTACTTGCGCGGCGTTCCCGACTCCCGCGGCTCCGCAGAATTGCCGTCGCCGTTCTCGGTGTCCAAGACTACCTCTTGGCCGTCACCTTCCACCGCGCTTTGTGTACCATCCGGAAGGGCTTGAACGTTGCCCGGGCCTGGCAGAATCCTTCGCGATGGGGCTGCGGCGGTAGCCGGTGCAAATGCTGAGAGCGCCTGGCTCACGGCCTCAAAGCCCTTGCGCAGCGTATCCCCGTCGCCCTTGAGGCGGAGAATAAGGACCGTCATTTCTTCCTGCTCTTGAACGGTGCTAAGTGATTTGCTCTTGTCCCGCGCCATATTTACCTCAGGACTGGTTCCCCTAAGCTGACGAAAAGCACCCCGTCACGTTAATTAGACGGTTTTTCGCGAACAAATCGTGAAGACGCCACCCGAAGGATCGACTGGACTGCGCAAGGTCAGTGTCCTCGCTTCCACGAGCTTCGGTATGCTATCTTTAGCAGGTTATGTCACGAAAGAATTATGTGACGGGGCGCGCCCGTGCTTTGGCCGAGTGTCTGACCGAGGATGATGCGAGGGGGCTAATGCTAGGCTGAGCCGGCGCGGTTCAAGGCGGATCTCGGCTTGTAGGAGTGGCTCGCGAGCCGTCCCTCTTCCTGTCGAGGGCGTCCCGACCCTTCACGAACGGCCTTTTCGGATTGCCGATTACGACTATGGACCGCAGCGGTTGAGGATGGCCGCTTCTGGGCAAGTCAAACCGGTCGGGTTCCCGCCACCGAACGCTCGCTCTTGATATTTTCGGGACTCAACACCGGCAAGTCGCGATTGCGGTGGTGATGGATGCCACAATCTCCGCGCGCGCACTGCTTTCAGCTCTGCGCTTTGACCCGTACCGTGCGCGGCGTCCGTTTGAGGGCGGAACGCTGGGCCGAGGCACTGCTCTCGTCGGCGGCCAGATTCTGGATTATCGCCAGCAGCACCTGGCGGGTCCGCGCGACATCCTGCGCCGGCACGCCAGTCACCGCGATCTGATTGACCTGCAACGCCAACGGTACCAATTCCTGCTTGAGGCGACGTCCGGCAGGGGTCAGATATACGTAATTGTTGCGGCGATTGTCGGCCCGCCGATCGCGCCGGATGTACCCTCGCTTGGCCATCAACCGCAGCGCGGCCAAGGTGGTCGGTTCGGTCAAGCCGGCTTGTTCGCTCAGTTCGCGCTGGGTTAAACCGTCGCGCTCCCACAAGATTCGCAGAAAAACCCAATGGCCGAAGGGCACGCCCCGCTCGGCCAGCCGCCGCGCCAGCGCGCGGGTGACCCCGCGGGCGGCGTCGCGAATAAGGTGGGCCAGGCGGTCGTTGGGCACCGCCTCCAGCCAATAGCGCAGAATCGCCTGCGCCTCGTCCGACGGCTTGCGCCCGCTCATGATGGCACGGCGACCTGATGCCGGAGCACCACTTCGCACCCCTGGCGGGCGGATTGCAAAATTGCCAGGCAGACTTCCATCGTGGCCAACCCCCACTCGCCCGATTGGATCGGCTGGCGCCCGTGCCTTACCAGATAGTACAGAGCCTCGAGCACCTGGACTCGCGGGATAGTGGGCGGTGCCAGCGCCACCTTGCGCCGGGTCGTGTCGCCATGGACCGTCACCCCGTCAGGTTCGGGACACAGGTCACCCCGGTCGCACGATACGATAAGCAGGCCGAAATGGCCATGCAGGCGGCGGTTCGTTACGCTTTGGCTCGCGCCGCTGCCGTAGCCGCGGGCCTGGCGCAAGGAGACTTCGGCCTGCCCGGCCGCGCTCAGTTCCCGGCGGCTGTCACCATAGCGAGCGGGATCCTTGCTCTCCCCGCTTTCGCCTATGTAACCACACCATTGGTCGCTGTCGAAGTGGGCGAAGCCGCTATAGGTCAGAGACGCGAAGCAGCCACTTTCGAAAGTCAGCAGCGCACTGTACGCGCCTTCGGTGGGACGCCGCGGATCCCACGCCCCGGTCTGGGCGCGCACGCTTTGGACCAAGCCGCCGCCAAGCAGACGAACTACATCGACCTGATGGGGCGCCTGGTTGAAAATCACACCGCCGCCCAAGGTCGTGTCCAGTTCTTCGGGACGGCGCGGACGGTAGAGAAAATCGGTGTAATTGAAGGCGTGGATCATGCGCACCGGCCCCAGCTCGCCACTGGCAATAATCTGCCTGGCCAGGCCAATCGGAGCCTCGAAGCTCTGGCTGTGGCCGACGACAATTCCCACCCCCGCCCGCCGCGCCTCATCCACCATCGCCTGACATTGCGCCAGGCTCAGCGCCATCGGTTTTTCCACCAGCACATGCTTGCCCCGCGCCACCGCCGCCAGCACATGCTCGGCATGGAACTGATGCGGCGTGGCGACATAGACCGCTTCAAGGTCGCGATCCGCGCACAGCTCCGAGGCGCTTTCATATACGCGAGCGCCGAATTCGGCACCGAAGCGGGCCCGCGCTCGCGGATCGGGATCGGCCGCCGCCACCAGCGCAACCCGCGCATCGGCGCGCAGCGCGGGCAGCATCAAGGTGAAGCCGCGCCCCAGCCCGATCACGCCCAACCGGATCGGACCCCTATCGGCCAATTCCAAATCGTTCATCTCGCTCGCCTTCCATCAGATTTTCTGGAGAGCACCTGGTTTGGTGTGGGTTCCGAAAATAGTTTCACCGCGAGCCGCGTGTCATCCCGAGAGGCCGTGAAACTTTTACCTGTCAGGTTGAGCCGGCGAGCAGCGCGAGCCGTGTCTGAACATTTATGCGCTCCTCCCGCGTGATTACTCCCGGCAGCCGCGAAGCATGCCGAGGCGAGTCAAGCCGCTACCGCTTTGCTGCCACTCGCGAAGCGACCCTCTTTGATAACTCGTTTACAGAACTCCAGCTTTGCTTGGATTTCCTTGCGCCGTTTCGGTAATTAGAGCAGGGTTCGACCTCCAACCAAAGGCTCGGCCTTTGAGAGGTTGGACAAGCGCACCAGTTTGGTGTTATAGCAATGCTTAGGTCTCTAAGTATAGGGGGCTGAAGCCAGCTCTGCGCGGAGGAAAGCCGATGCTCAATCCCCAAGACAACGAATTGCTGTGCCGGGTCGAGGGCGATGCACCGATGGGTCGGATCATGCGCCGGCAATGGCTGCCGGCGGCGCTGTCGGAAGAGCTGGCCGAGCGCGACGGCACCCCGCGCCGGGTGCGTTTGCTAGGCGAGGATCTGGTCCTGTTCCGCGACAGTCAGGGCCGACTGGGAGCGTTGGGCGAGCATTGTCCCCATCGACGCGCCTCGCTGGTATACGGCCGCAACGAGGACTGCGGTCTACGCTGCCTGTTTCACGGCTGGAAATTCGACGTTGAGGGCAACGTGGTCGACATGGCCTCGGAACCTGCCGGCTCGCCCCTGCGCGAGAAGGTCAAACACCAGGCTTATCCCACCCATGAGGCGGCGGGCTTTGTGTGGGTCTACCTGGGACCGGCCGCACAGCAGCCGCGCTTCCAAGCCCCATCCTGGGCGCCAACGGCTCAGACCCGCATCAGTATCGTCAAGATGCACATCCGGTGTAACTGGGCCCAGGTTTTGGAGGGCGCGATCGATTCCTCGCACAGTTCCAGTTTGCATTCCACCGACATCGCACCGGCGCAGGTAACCGGCGCGCAAGCCAACGAGAAGCAGTGGCTGCGCCCTTCCACCGACAAGGCTCCGCGGATGCGCGCGCAGGTGCATGAATGGGGTTTTCGCTACGCCGCGGTCCGCACCCCGATCTTCAATCCGGATACTCATGAATACATTCGGATCACGGTGTTTGTTGCCCCCTTCACCGTGCTGATACCGCCCAACAACCTCTACAATCTCTCCCAGGCGATCATTCCCATCGATGACCACAACACCATGTTCCACTTCATCGCCTGGCACGAAACCGAAGGGATCGACCAGGAAGCCTGGCGGCGCTACTGCGTGGCGCGGCCGGGAATCGACCTCGACGCCAACTGGCTGCCCATTCGCTCCCAGGATAACCTTTACATGCAGGATCGGCGCGCGATGAAGGAAGGCTCCTTCACCGGCATGGACGGTATTCCTACGCAGGACATGGCGATGTGGGAATCGATGGGCGCGATCGCCGACCGCAGTCAGGAACGTTTGGGGACCAGCGACGTGGCGGTGGCGCAGTTTCGCAAGCAGATGGTGGCGGCGGCCAAGGCGGTGCGTGCCGGCCTGCCTGCGATCGGAACCGGCGATCTGCAACTGGGCCAAGCCCGCGTTCGCTCCTTCGAAGGGATCGTGCCTAAAACCACGGATTGGCGCACCCTTGGGTACGAGTCCGCGCCTGAGCCCGGTCCCGAACCAAGTCGCCTCCAGCGCGCAGAGACCGGCGCAAACAATTGAGCATCCCTGCTCAGCTGTTTCGTCGATCGATACCGAGATAGCGGGCAATTGCCGTCGCGCCGCAGGTTCAGATTGGCAGAAAACGACGGCGTTTGAAGGCGATCCGCGCAGGTAGTGGCGGCTCGAGACCGGCGCGGGGGTTAACGAACGGTCCGATTGAGACTGTGCGTGCGCAACCCCGGCGATCCAGGGCGAGTCAGGCCGACACCGTTTTGCGCCGCCCGCGAAGCGCTCCTGGTTGGTAACCCATTTTCGGGACTCTACGCGCTAGCCGGCCGCCACTTGGAGCGCCTCGGGCACCGCGTCGTGCCCGGGCGCGGGATAGATCAGCGCACTGCACAAGGCACCGCCGGCGTGCAGCGCTATCGCCAGCATCAGCACGTAGCCGTAGCCGCCGGTAACATCGAAGATCCGCCCCGAGACCAGCGGCGCGCTGCCCAGGCATACGTTGGAGAGAAACTGCAACACGCCGATCACCGCGCCGAAGCGGCGCATTCCCAGCGCCTCGGCCGCCAGCAGGGGAATGATCGCGTGGGGAGCGCCCGCGGTGGTGGACCAGAAGATGCAAAACACCACCACGAATAGCCAGCCCATCGCGCTGGGCCCGGCGTGACTCAGGCACAAGATGCTGAAGACCGAGCCTGCGATGGTCAGCAACATCGTGGGCCGCGCGCCCAGCCGATCGGCCAGCCAGCCCATGACCAGAAAGCCGACCCCCGCGCCAAGTGCCTGAATGCCAAAGATGGTGGCCGCCATAGGCGGGCTGAAGCCCACCCAAATCAGGTAAGAAACGATGAAAATGTAAATGCTACCCACTGCCAGCGCGTACAGGCATTGCACCGCCAAGAGCAGCCAAAAAGCCCGCGCCCGCACTAACTGGGAGCTGTCCAACCCCGCCAGCGCGGCCCGTTGAGCCTTGGGATCGTTGCCGCCGGCCGCGCGCTGGCGCACCGCCAGCAGGACCAGCGGCAGCGCGACCAACAGCATCGGGACCGCCAGCCAGACCATCGCCTGACGCCAGGGGTGATGGACCAGTTGCTGGCCGACCACCATCGGCCAGATTGTCATCCCAACCGAAAACCCCACCAGCGCGAGCCCGATCGCCAAGCCGCGTCGTTCCTTGAACCAGCCCACCGCGACCAGGGTCGCGGGTAGAAAAGTTCCGGCCGCCACCCCAACCCCAAGCAGCGCATAGGCAACGATCAGCAGAGTGAGGGAGTTGGCCCGGCTGCCCAGCAGATAACCGGCCGCGGTCAGCGCGATCCCGCACGCCATCACCCAGCGCGCCTGGACCCGATCCAGCAGCCAGCCCACCGCCGGCGACACAATCCCGGTGGCCAGAATCGAGGCGGTCGCGATTCGGGCCGCCTGGGCGTGAGTAGCGCCGAATTGCCGAATGATGGCCGGCAGAAACACTCCGATCGTGGAACCGGCCGGCCCCTGCACGATGCATAACACCGCCGCCAGGCTGCCCACGACCAGCCAGCCGCGCCGATTCGAATCTTCCATGGCGCCTAATCTCTCCCATGGCGGACGTCGGGTGCAAGAGACTTAAGCCCGCTCTGGCCGCCTGCGCTCTTACGCCCTGGTAGCCCGAATCCCGGGCAAAGATAGCGCCAAATTGACGAAATCTCTGGCGGGACGTTGACGTTATAGTCTCAAGGTAATCGACGTCCTCCACGATCCCGGGCTTGAGCTCCTGCGGGGGATCGTAGCCTTACCCACGCTGATCAAGGCTTGGCGCAGGCCGTGCAGCCGGCTGATCGGAGACCTAGCCGATTCCGGGCGAGTGATGGTTGGGCTGGGGCTGCAATCGTGATAAGACTGCGCAAGTCCGTATGGCAGGTCTGCATCCGCAAAAATCTCCCGCGCGGCCAGCGCCCTGTCGGCTGCAACTGTTCGTAGCAGGGATGACGCCGCACAGCACGCAAGCGGTGATCGGTCTGCATGCCGCCTGCGCGCGGTTGCTGGGCTCGGCCTTCGAATTACGGGTGATCGACGTCTATCAGGAACGCGCTCTGGCCACGGCCCAGGAAGTATTGGCGGTACCCACCTTGATTGTATCCGGCAAGAGTGTCAGTCGCGTGGTCGGCCTGCTGTCGGAGGCTCGCGTCGCCCGCGCCCTTAAAACCGCCGGAGTAGCTGCGAGGGATTCTCGAGCAGCCTCGGCTATCGTGACCCAATGAGTGGCGAGCGCAAGAGCGCCGCCGCGGCCAGCTCTAAGGAGCGCTTGCGACGGCGGGTGGAAGAGCTGGAAACCACCCTGCAGGCGATCGCGCGCGGCGAAATCGACGCCTTGGTGATTGCGCGTCCCAACGGTCCGCAGGTCTTCGCCTTGCAAGGCGCCGACCAGCCCTACCGAGTGCTGGTCGAGAATATGAACGAGGGGGCGTTGGCGCTGCTGCCCGACGGCACCATCAGCTATGGCAACCGCCGCCTTGCGCAAAGCATCAAGCGTCCGCTCGAAGAAGTCATCGGCGCCAACTTTCAGGACTTCCTGAGCAGCCCGGACAAGGCTGCCTTCGAACGACTGATGGTTAGCGGCGGAGTGGCTCGCGAGCTGACCTTGATTGCCGGCGATCGGTCTCGCGTCCCGGTGCAGATTTCGGTGCAGCCGATGGAAACCGCGGGCGGGCCGCTGCTGGCAGTAGTTGTGACCGACCTGAGCGATGTTTGGCGCAATCGCGAGCTGCTCGCCACCGTGGCCAATAACGTTCCCAACCTGCTGTTGGCGGCCTGGGATTCCACTGGAGTCTACACCATGTCGGCCGGCCGCGAGCTGCAGGTCCTGGGCCGTTCGCCCGATTACCTGATCGGAACCTCGCTGCTCAGGACCAATGCCTTTCCCGCCGACCGTATCATTCAAGGCCGGCGCCGAGTGCTGGCCGGCGAGCAGGTCAGCGATACGATACATCTCAAAGGGCGCACACTGGACGTGTGGATGACGCCGATCAAGGACGCCGCCGGCGCGGTGATTGGCGGCGTGATGGGTGCGGCGGACGTCACCGAGCGGGTTCGGATCGAACGCGAACTGGAACAGCGGGTAGCCCAGCAGTCGGCGGTCGCGGCCTTCGGCCAACTGGCGCTGGAGGGGCTCGACCCGCAGGCCTTGGCACGCGAGGCCACCAGGCTGGTGCGCCGCATCCTGAGCGTCGATCGCTGCTCGATCCTGGAATTGCAGGCCGATGGCCGGCACCTGCGGGTCAATCTCGGCGCCCTCGATAGTTCCGGACCGCCGGCTATCTTGCCGCTGGCGGAATTTCCCCAGGCCCAACAGGTGCTGGCGAACCTTCGGCCGTCGGTGGAAAATGATTTCGCCGCCAGCCCGTATTCCGACAGCACTGAGGCCAATCGTTATGGCATCCGGAGCGGGATGGTGGTGCCGATTCCCGGTCGCCAGCGCCCCTATGGCACTTTGGGCGCCTACAGCACCAATCCACGCAGCTTCAGCTCCGACGATCTCAACTTCATCAGCGCCATCGCGACCCTCTTTGCCCAAGCCCTGCATCGCTACGAGGCCGAAGCCGAATCGCGCCAGCGCGAGGAATTCTATCGCACGCTGACCGAAAACCTCTCCGAAGCCATCGCCGTCATCACCCCAGAGGGCACCTTGGACTACATCAGCACTTCCACCGAACGGGTATTGGGCTACAGACCCGTGGACGTAGTCGGGACCTCGGCCTTCTGGTATATCGCCCCCGATCAGGCGCAATGGCTGCGCGCCAGTCTATCCCGAGCGCTGGCCAATCCCGGCCAACCCACTACCGCGGAAGTACGGCTGCGGCGCAAGGACGGCACCTGGGGCGACTACGAGACCGTCCATCAGGCGGTAAAACAGCCCGACGGGCGAGCCGTGATAGTCTCCACTCAGCGAGACATCAGCGAACGCAAGCAAGCCGAGCGCGAACGTCAACTACTGGCCTCGATCGTCGAATCGGCCGAGCAGGCGATTACCAGCCGCGACCTGGAATTACGGGTCACGAGTTGGAACCCGGGCGCCGAACGGCTGTTCGGGCTCAAGGCCGCCGAAATGATCGGCACCAAGCCGGGTTTCTTGGATTTCACCGACCTCAACGAGCCCTACGAGCAGGCCGTGCGGCGCGCACTCAAGGAGCGGATCGCATTGTCACTAGAGAGCCAATTCGTCCATCCCGACGGCCGGCTGGTCGATATCGCGGTGACCGTGGCGCCCCTGTTCGACAGCCATGGCGAGGCGGTTGGGGTCATGTCGATCTCCCACAACGTTACTGAGCGCCGCCTGGCCGAGCGCGCGCGCGAGTTGGCGCGCTCCAATGCCGAACTCGATCAGTTCGCCGCGGTGGTCTCCCACGACCTCAAGGCACCGCTGCGCACCTTGGGCGCGTTTGCCCAATTGCTCCAGCGCCGCTTGGCCGGCCACGACGATGGCGAAGTTCAGCAGTACTTGAAATATATCGACCACGGCGCCCGCCAGATGAGCGAACTCATCGACGCGTTGCTGGATTATGCCCGCCTCAAGTCCGGCGCCGAAACGCTGACAGCGGTGGATTGCCAAGCGCTGATGGGCGAGATCGTGCACACTTTGGCCCCAGCGATCGAAGCTGCTCAGGCGCAGGTGCGCTTCGATGGTTTGCCCACCGTGATGGGCGATCGCATCCTGCTCTTCCAGCTCTTTCAAAACCTCATCGCCAATGCGCTCAAGTTTCGCGGCGAAGTGCCTCCGCTCATCCGGGTACAGGCCGAGAAGCTCGATCGGCAGTGGCGATTCGCGGTGCGTGACAACGGTATCGGGATTCGTCGGCACGACGCCGAGCGGATCTTCAACATGTTCGAGCGGCTCCATTCGCGCCAGGAATATCAGGGCACCGGAATTGGCCTGGCCATCTGTAAAAAGGTGGTAGAGCGGCTGGGCGGACGTATTTGGGTGGAATCAGAACTCGGCCAAGGCGCCACCTTCTACTTCACCTTGCCGCTGACCTGAAGGCAGCGCGCCATCAATCGCCTTGCCATTTGCGCAGATGGACCAACACACCGGCGGTGAACATCGCGGCCCCCAACATCGATAACAGGATGGTCAGCGCCCACAATCCGTTTTGCGACGGATCGACCCGCCCGATCGCGGCCAGCATGATCCAGCCCGTTCCCGTCAGTATCATCACGCCCAGCACGATTAGAAAATCAGCGATCAGTCTCATCGGCCCAAACAGTAGCGATTAGCAGCCTTGGCTGCCATAGCTTGGCCTTCCAACCCGCGGCCGCGGCTTTGTCTCCTGCGGCATCGTGCAAATAGGTTTTCAAAGTAGGAGCGCATCGGGGGCGACAGAAGGGCTACCAGGAAGAATCACGCGGAGAACCGTGCGAGATATTTCGACACCCCTCGCGCCGCTGGCCGGCTCAACATGACAGGAAAATGATTCACAAGCTCTTCAGGACAACGCGCGGCTCGCTGCGAAGTTGTTTTCCGCGCTAGGATGGCGCTGCTGGAGGTGGGCCGATGAAATGCGATCTGCTCGCGGGCCTTCGCCTGCTCGACTTGAGCGACGACCGCGGCGCGCTGTGCGGCCGAATTTTTGCCGACCTGGGCGCCGACGTGATCAAAATCGAACCGCCGACGGGCTGCGTCACCCGCTGCATCCCACCCTTTCTCGACGACCTGCCCGGCCCCCAGCGCAGTCTCTATTTTCTGGCCTACGAAGCGGGCAAACGCTCGATCACCCTGAATCTGGACAGCGACGATGGACGCCGGCTGCTGCGCGATCTGGCCGCTCGGGCCGATTTTATCTTGGAGTCCTTCGCGCCGGATTATCTGGCCGAGCGCGAAATGGACTACCCACAGCTATCCGCGATCAACCCCCGCCTGATCCAGATATCGATCACGCCTTTTGGCGACCGCGGTCCGGGCGCCCGCTTCGCCGCCACCGATCTTACCGTGTGGGCCGCCGGCGGGATGATGTACATGATGGGCGAAGCCGGCCGCCCGCCCCTGCAAATGAGCCTGCCGCAAGCCGGACTGCACGCCGGAGCCGAAGCCGCGGTAGCGGCGCTGATCGCCCACTACGAGCGCCAGCACAGCGGCCTGGGTCAGCGCGTGGTGGTGGACATGCAGGCCTGCGTGGTCGGCACCCTGATGAACGAGCAGGCGATGCCGATCATGCACGGCAACTGGATCCGCCGCACCGGCGCCTGGTCCAGCGCGCTGGGCCTGCAACAGCGGCTCATCTACCGCTGCGCCGACGGCCATGTGGCGGTGCTGATCATCGGCGCCGCCGGCGCCCCTTCCACTCGCGCTCTGATCCAATGGATGGAGGAGCAGGGGCAGGCCTCGCCCTGGATGAAAACCACGGCTTGGGAAAGCTGGGCGCCAGGCGCGTTCATGGCGGCCAGCGCCCAGGAGCTGGCGCAGGTGCGCGAGCTGGACCAGGCGGTGCAAAGTTTTCTGCTGCCGATGACGCGCGCGGAAATCTATCGGCAAGGGCTGCGCCGGCGCATCCTGTTGGCGCCAGTCAATTCGGTCGCCGACATCGCGCATGACCCGCAATTGGCGGCGCGCCAGTTCTTTGTCCCGATGGCCCCACCCGAGGGAATGCCTGCGTTGACTGTGCCCGGACCCTTCGCCCGGCTATCACAAACACCCCTGACACCACCCCAGCCTGCGCCCGCGCTGGGCGAGCATAATCAGGCGGTGTACGGCGAGCTGCTCGGTCTGAGCTCCGACTATCTGGGCCGCCTGCGCGCGGTGGGGGCGATCTGAGCGTGGCTACCAATCAATCCTTGCCATTTAGTGGCCTGCACGTGCTCGATTTCACTTGGGTCGCGGTCGGCCCGCTAATCACCAAATATCTGGCGGACAACGGCGCCGAGGTGATCAAGATCGAGAGCGCCACCCATCCCGATGTGCTACGGCTGGCGCCGCCGTGGGCCGAAGGCAGGTTCGGTCTGAACCGCAGCCAATTCTTCGCCGGCTACAATACCTCCAAGAAAAGCCTGACGCTTGATTTGAACCATCCGCAAGCGCGCGCGCTGGCCCGGCGAATGGTTGGGTGGGCGGACGTGGTGGTGGAGAACTTCACGCCCAAGGCGATGCGCAACTGGGAGCTTGACTACGACCATCTGTGCCAGCTCAAGCCCGATCTCATCATGCTTTCCTCTTGCTTGCAGGGCCAGACCGGTCCCCATGCCATGATGCCCGGTTTCGGCCAACTGATGGCGGCCTTGTCCGGCTTCGTTTACATCTCGGGTTATCCCGGCGGTGAGCCCACCCCGCCATACGGCGCCTACACCGATTACGTTGCTCCGCGCCTGGGCGCCGCCGCCCTGATCGCGGCGCTGGATTACCGCCGGCGCACCGGGAGCGGCCAGTACATCGACCTGTCGCAATACGAGTCCAGCCTGCATTTTCTCGCGCCTGCCCTGATCGACTATTTCGCCACCGGGCGGGTGCTCGAGCGCCAGGGCAATCGCAGCGAGCGCTACGCGCCGCATGGCACTTATCGGGTGCGTGACGAAGGCGGCGAAGAGCGCTGGATCGCGATCGCGGTCAGCGATGACCGTCAGTGGCAAGCCTTGCTCGCGACCCTAGGTAATCCGCCGGGCGGCGAGCGCTTCGCGACGATGGCGGAGCGGATGCAAGCGGGCACCGAGCTGGATGACTTCATCGCGGCCGCGGCGCGCGAGCAGGAGGTCTGGGAGCTGACCGCGCGCCTGCAGGCCGGCGGGGTCGCGGCCTATCCGGTGCAAAACTGCCTGGACCTGCATCACGACGACAACCTGTTGGCCTTCGACTTCTGGCATTGGCTGGAGCATCGCGAGGTCGGCGCGGCACCTTACGACGGTCACGCCTATCGCCTGGAGCGCACTCCAGGCAGGTTGCGCTGGGCCGCTCCTACCCTGGGCCAGGATACCGACCAAGTGTTGCGCGAGGTGCTGGGGCTGGACGAGGGCGAGATCGCCCGTTTGCGCGCGGCCGGTGCGCTGGTCTGAAGAAGCTCAGTCCGCGGGCAGATCGGGACGATTGGCCAGGGTCACCAATTGCGCATGGAGCAAGCGGTTGGAGGCGATGATTCCGGCCACCCGCACCGCTGGCTGATTGAAGCGCAATTCGCTGCCATCGCACGCGCTCAGCAATCCACCAGCCTCGCTGAGCAGCACATGGCCGGCGGCAACATCCCATTCGCTTTTGGCCGAACGGCTGAAGGTGGCGTCGCCGCGTCCTGCCGCCACCAGGGCCAGCTTATAGGCTACGCTGCCGGTAGCCTTGAGCAGGGCCAGATTTTCAAACGGCTTCCAGCGCCCCCGCGCCTCTTCGCTGCGACTGATCAGGAGCTGGGCTCGACCCAGGTCGGTGGTGGACGTGACGTGAATGGGTTGCTCGCCCAAGAAGGCACCGCGTCCGCGCGCCGCCCAGAACAATTCGTTCTTGATTGGGTTGTAGGTCACGCCCACTACCGGTACGCCGTCCTGGGCCAGCGCAATCGCGACCGCGAATTCAGGGATGCCCTTGATGAACTCCTTGGTGCCGTCCAGCGGATCGACTATCCATACCCGCTGGCAAGACAGCCGTGTCGGATTGTCGGCGGTCTCTTCCGACAGCCAGGCGTCGGCGGGAAAGGCCTCGCCCAGGATACTCTTGACGACGGCGTCGGCCTCCAGGTCGGCCGAGGTCACCGGCCCCTGCTTGCCCTTGGAGCCAACGGTAAAGGCCTCGCCACCGAAGTAGTTGCGAATGATTCGTCCGGCTTCCAGTGCGGCCTTGCGTGCGCAACTCAGCTCGAGCTCCCAGTTCATGATTGTCCTTTCTCCTGGCGCTCTTTGCGCACTACCTCGTAGGCCTCCTTGAGCTCGGCCAGCATCGGTTGGCGCTGCTCGTACAAGCGCCGGAGCGGGCGCGCCTGGCGTCGAGCCATCGCATATGCGGTGATTAACGGCAGGGCCACCGTGCTATCGACGTAGCAAACCACCGTATCGGGCAGTTTGTTCGGGTCGATCTTGCCCCAGCTCACCGCTTCGGCTGGAGTGGCGCCCGACAGCCCGCCGGTGTCGGGCCGCGCATCGGTTATCTGCAAGAAGTAATCATGGCCGGTCTCGGCCACTCCCAGTACTTCCTGGATTTGCGGCTCGGTTTGCAGCATGAAGTTCTTGGGCGATCCGCCCCCGAGGATAAAGACCGCGCTGTTTAGTTTGTGCCGCTTGGCCGCGTACACGATCGCCGCGGTCTCATTGACGTCGGCCAGCGGGTCCAGCCGCAAGCCGTAGCCTTCCAGTTCGAGCAGGGCCAGATTCATGCCGATCGAGGAATCGCCCGGCGAAGAGGTGTAGAGCGGGACCGCATGTTCGTGGGCGGCCGCCAGCAGCGAGCGGCGTCCGAGCCCCAGGACCCGCTCCCGTTCGGCCACATAGCGACCGGCACGGTAATGGAATTCCGCGCTGCTCATCGGATGCTGGAATTCGGGCTGGCGCGCCAGCTCGCGAAAGAAGGCGTCGGTGGAGAGCAGCACCCGGTAATCGAAGAAAATGTCGTAGATTCGTACCACGCCCGCTTCGCGCAAAGCCACGTCGTCGGCTTCGGCACGCCCCTGGAACATCTTGAGCCCCAGGCCGAAGTGGGTGTCGTGGTAGAGATTGGCGCCAGTGGAAACAATCCAATCCACGAAGCCGTGCTCCACCAGCGGAATCAGGCAGGACATGCCCAGCCCGGCAGGGGTCAGGGCGCCGGTGATGCTCATCCCGACCACGGTGTCCGGGGCCAGCATCCGTTCGGTGAACAGCCGGCAGGCCTCGCGCAGGCGGCGGCCGTTGTAGGCCAGAAAAGCGCTGTCGATCAAGTCGGCCACGCCCATCTGAGGGTCGATTGGGCGCGGATTGATTGCTTCCCCGGACAGCAGTCCGGGCGCCTTATTTCTTGCCATCTCCTACCGTATCTACTGCTAGTGACGCGCCGCAGGGCCGCGCGCGTCCGGTTTTATGTGAAGGGATCGCTCAGCCTTGGCCCCACGCTGTCAGGCTGTCACGCGCTCCGCTTCGCGGCAAGGGCGCCATCCTGCCCGGGGGCGATGCGTATGGATTTGCGCATCGCCCAAGCTCAGCCCTAAGATTGCTCGCACGTCGGAACGTGTAGGCGAGGAACTCCTGATGGCAGTGGTCGCGATTGGACAACAACTGGGTGCTCGTGGTCTGGAGCTGGGGCGCACCCTGGCTCAGCGCTTGGGATGCCCGCTGGTGGGGCCCGGCGAAATGGCGGCGGAGGCGGCCCGGCGCTTCGGGCTGGACCCCAAAATGCTCGACCTGATCGACGCCCGCCAGCCCCGCTTTTGGGAGCGGCTGACCCTGGACAGCACCCGCCTGTATACCTATTTTCGCGCCGTCGCCCTGAACTTTGTCGGCGACCACCACGTTGTAATTGTAGGTCGGGTGATTCCTTGCATGCTCCCCGCCGGCATCAGTGAACTGCTGCGCATCCGCGCCATAAGCCCGCTCAAGGCGCGGGTGGAAGTGGTGATGAGAGAGGAGCGGCTGGAAGTCGGCGCGGCCGAGCGGCGCGTGCTCCATCACGACCAGGAGATGCAGGCCTGGGTGGCCCACCTGATGCACGGTCTGGGCCTCAACGACCCCGCGGTCTACGATCTGACGGTCAACACCGCGGCCCGTCCGCTGTCGCTTTTGAGCGAAGCCCTGGCCCTGATGGTGCGCGAAATCGCCGCCGCCGATGATGTTGCCGCGCGTCAGGCGCTGGCGGATCACTGCCTGGCCGCGCAAGTGCGAGCGGCGCTGATGGCCCATCCGAAGATCGGTCATGCCGCGATCACGGTGGAAAGCAGCCGCGGTCAGGTTACCCTTAAGAGCAGCGCGCTGGTGCCGCCCTGGGATGAGTTGGCGCTGACGGTAGTGCGCCAAGTAGGTGGAGTGGATCGGGTCGAGTTGGAGATTCAGGAGCCACCGCCCCCGGTGCGCGGCGAGTAAATTGCGCGCGCTGCGATTCTCGACCGCCGGCGGTCCGCGGTGGTATGCCAGGAAGGTAACCGCTTGCCGCCCATTAGTTCACGCGCAGGGAGAATAAAATGCTCGAGCGGGTCGCGATCCTCTCCACCGGCGACGAATTGACCAGCGGCCGGATTACCGACACCAACGCCAGCTATCTGGCCGATCTCATGAACCAGCTTGGTCTGGACGTGGTCAGCGTGATCACCGTCGGCGATTATCCCGAACGGCTGGAGTGGGCCTGGCGCACCGCGATGGGGCTGGCCGACGTGGTAATCTCTACCGGCGGCCTGGGACCTACCGCCGACGATCTCACGACCGAAACGATCGCACGTCTGGCCGGCAAAAAGCTGCTCCGCGATGAAGCCAGCGTCGCTCACATCCGGCGGATTTTCACCGCCAACGGCCGCCAGATGCCCGAAAACAATCTCAAGCAGGCCCTCTTCCCTCAAGACGCGGTGATTATCGCCAATCCCATCGGGACCGCACCCGGCTTTCGCCTTGCCGTGCCGCAAGCCGCCCATGTCTGTCATCTGGTCGTGCTGCCCGGGGTGCCGCGCGAAATGAAGCCGATGATGGAAGAGAGCGTGGTGCCGTGGCTGGTGGAAAGCCGCGACCCCGATCAGGTGCTGGTCAACCGCACCTTTCAGACCTACGGGATCAGCGAATCGGGATTGGACGAATTGGTCGGCGGGGTGGTCAAGCCCGAGGAGGCCCGAGTCTCCTTTCGCGCCAGTTTTCCGCAAATCTCTTTGCGCCTGGCGGTACGGGGACAGCCCCAGGCCGCGGCCGCGCATTTGGAAGAGTTGAGCGCGCGCGTACTCGCCAAAATCGGCCCCTACGTGTACGGCGAAGGGGACACCACGATGGAAGCGACGGTTGGCCGGCTGCTCGGCGAGCGCGGGTTGACCCTGGGGGTGGCCGAATCCTGCACCGGTGGGCTGATTGCCCATCGTTTGACCAATGTCCCAGGCAGCTCGAAGTATCTTCTCAGCGCTTTGGTTACCTATTCCAATCGCGCGAAGATCGAGCTGCTGGGTGTCAACCCGCAAACCATCGAGCATCATGGCGCGGTCAGCGAACAATGCGTCCGCGAAATGGCTGCCGGGGTTCGGCGGGTAACCGGAGCCGACCTGGCAATCGCAACCTCGGGGATCGCGGGCCCCGAGGGCGGCACGCCGGAAAAGCCGGTGGGTACGGTCTGCTTTGCGCTGGACGCAGCCACGGACAGCCAGGCTCGTACCCATTGGATGCGGGGTGATCGCGAATGGGTCAAATTGGGGGCCTCGCAGTTGGCCCTGGATTGGCTGCGGCGCCATCTGCTGGGCTTACCCTTGAGCGAGCCCGCCCGACGCTGACAACTTGAAAGCTCGTCAAAATAAGGGGTTTCGGGCGTTTCGTCTTCCTGCCTTTCCGCACAGATGAAATGGTTGCGGTAGGCTCCAAGACAGCCCCAAGATGGTTGGATGGAGGAGGCCGCAATGTCCAAGACTGTTAGCTCGCTAGCTGCCTTGCTCGCGTCGCTCGCCGTAACCACCCCGGCCTTGGCCCAAAGCGCCAATGGGGCCAACAACTGGCCCGCGGCCGGCTGGATCGCCTGGTTCTGCGTGGGCTTGATTGCCGGGTTCCTGGCCAGTTTGACCATCAATCGGCATGGCGAAGGCTTTTTGCGGGATATCGTCCTGGGAATTGTGGGAGCCTATATCGGCGGAGTCATTTTCCACGCCTTTGGGCGGCCCGGAGTGACGGGTTTCAACGCCTGGAGCATCCTGGTGGCCTTCATCGGCGCGGTGGTTCTGTTGGTGGTCTACCACGCCATCATGGGACGCCCGCGCGCACGCCACGCCTGAGCAAAGGCGCGCACCGACCCGTCCCAAACCGAGCTTGGCTCCGAACCCAGCCGCGCTGGAGATAGCAGATCGCGTTTAGCGCGATTGCCTTGCGCTTGGCGCAACTGCGGTGGCGCGTCTTTCCGGTTGACCCGTTTGTCATCGCTATACCTTCTGTCTGCCATCGCGACCGAAGCGGAGGGATTTCGCGCCGCCAGGCGCGATTATCTCCCGGCTTGGGTAACCCGCTCATGTAGACGCAAATGGCTTGCTCATGATGGCCAGTCGCTGCGGAACCTTCGGTCGAAATAATCCGCGACCTCGACTGGCTCATCAGGAGCGCGCCGCGTCGCCCCTTGACAAGGTAAAATGGCTGGATCTACTTTCGCATCATCCAGCTCTGCATCGGATCCGCGACGACTGCGGCAGGGAGCGAGGTTTAGACCCACCGCCGTGCCTGATTATTGGCCCTTTTCGATTTTACGCCAGAGCGCGCTGCGCGAGCGCGTAATCGTCGAACTCGATCACGGTACCCCGGGAGAAGCGCTGCAGATGGTGGAACGGCTGGCGGGGCAGGTCGGGATGTTCAAGGTCGGCAAGCACCTGTTTTTGCAGGCCGGCCCCGAATTGCTGCGCGCCATCCGCCGTCGCGGCGGCGAGGTCTTCCTGGATTTGAAATTTCAAGATAGTCCCAGGCTGCTGTCGCGAGCAGCAGTCCAAGCCACCCGCCTGGGGGTTAAGATGTTCGACCTTCATCCCAACTATTCGGCGGAAGGGATTGACCGTACGCGGGCGGAAATCAGCCGCTTATGCCAACTGGAGGGCTTACGTCGGCCATATCTGTTGGCGGTCGCGACGTATTTAAGCTTGGTGCGGCAGGCAGAAGCCTTGCTAGGCAACGACCAGCAACTGACTCGTCTGGCCCGTTTCGCGGCACAGGCGGTCGTGGACGGGGTCTATATCGACCCTGAGCACGCCAGCCGGGTGCGCGCGGTCTGCGGCCGGCGTTTTCTGATCGTCACTTCCGGGCGAGGGCAGCCTGGCGCCGAGCCGGCCTACGCTCTGCGTAGCGGCGCCGATTACCTGATCCTCGGGCGAACGCTGTGGGAAACCTCCGACCCCCTGCAGCGGGTCCACCAGATCCTGACCGAACTGGAGCGCGGCTTGCGCAGTGGCCCGCGGATTCCGGCCTCGTTGTTGGCCGAACGGCCATCCCCATCCTGAGCCGGATTCATGCTTGGGGGCGCCGGCGCCGGCCGCGGCGGGTCGGCGGCGCGCTCAACGGCTCTTCCAGCTCGCCCTCCTCTGGACCGAAAGCGCTCTCGCGCACGGCCAATTCGTCTTCGGGTTCTTTGACCCGATCGTCTTCGACCGATTCCTCCAAATCCTCGGGCCCGCGCCAGCGTCGAATAAAGGGCTCGTCGGTGGGATTGGCCCGCGCCCCCAACTGCCCGCGGCGTACCTCGCGCTTTTCCTGACAATCGATACAAAAAGTCGCGAAGGGCAGGGCCCGCAGCCGCTCCAGCGAAATTTCGTTGCCGCATTGCTCGCACAACCCGTAGTTGTGCTGTTCCAGCCGATTAAAGGCGGCGTCGATTGCCTTGAGCCGCTCTTCGGAACGTTCGATCAGGCTGGCATGCATCTCGATATCGGCCAGCGAGCGCGCGACCTCCAGGTCGTCGCTGGGCACATTGACGGTTTCATCGACCTGATCGCGACGAAACTCACGAATCTTGGCTGATTCGGCATTGTGCTGCTGGCTGAGAATTTCACGCAGCGCGGCAAGACGGCGCTCGTTGATCGCCTCGGACATTGACTTTATGACCTCTGGTTGCATCCGCCATCAGTTCACCCACCTACCGAACCGCGTGGACGGATTGAGGTGCGCGGTTTGGAAGCGGTGCAGTTTAGAAATGGACCGGTAAGATCCATTCAACGCGCCGCCCCTGACCTGCGCAAGTCTCTTTGTACCTGCCGGCCACGTCATTCTGTTACAGTGAGCGAGGCTGGCCTATCTGCTCGACAAGGAGAACTCATCAAGCATCATGATTACGCGATGGCTTCGCATCCTTATCGTTCTCGCCACCATCGTGGGCAGCGCCATGTCGGTCCAGGCGATGGAGCTTAGCAGCCCCGCTTTCGGCCCGGGCCAACCAATCCCGGTGAAGTATACCTGCGCGGGCAAAGATGTCTCGCCGCCTCTGAATTGGCATGGAGTCCCGCCACGAACCGAAAGCCTGGCCCTTATTCTGAGCGATCCCGACTCGCCCGGCGGTCGTTTCGTCCATTGGGTGGTGTATAACCTGCCGGCCAAGACCAACGAGCTGGGCGAGGATCTGAACAAAACTCCGGTGGTCGCCGGGGGCGGACAGCAGGGGCAAAACAGCCGCCATGGCTACGGCTACAGCGGGCCCTGCCCGCCTCCGGGCCGGGTTCATCACTACCACTTCGATCTTTACGCGGTTGACAAGCCGATCACGCTGGAGGGTGGCACGGGCCCGCAACTGCGCGAGGCCCTCAAAGGGCACGTCATCGGACAGGCCGAACTGGTCGGCACCTTCGGCCGCTAGGATAGCGCGTCGTAAACATCGTTAGGGATCAGGAAGCAGTTGTGCCGCAACAACGCGTCAGATTCCAACGAATCCGTTTCTGACGCGGGCATTGCTACCCCTTAACTTATTTATGAAATACGACACTAGATGGCGAATCGCCACGCGCGCTCTGGCATCAGCCCACTCCGCGTGGCCGATGGAGCAGGCGGCGCAGCCGGGTTCACTGGCGCAAAGCGCGTGACTTGGCGCACCGCTCGCCCCTTGGCCATTTTCGCCATCGGCGTGCCGGCCTTACTCTCCCGCGAAAAATCGCCAAGTGCATCGTGGGCAAAAAGCGCGGGCTCAGCTGAAGAACCGGTTGCCCGGACGAGGCAGGCCGAGATGCTCGCGCAGGGTTTTGCCCTCATACTCGCGCCGGAAGATCCCGCGCCGTTGCAACTCGGGCACGACCCGCTCGACGAAGTCGTCCAGCCCGGCCGGAAGGTAGGGAAACATCATGTTGAAGCCGTCGCACGCCTCGGCCTTCAGCCACTCCTCCATCTCGTCGGCGATGGTGGTGGGCGTGCCGACGAAGGCCAACCCGGCATAGCCGCCTACCCGCTGTGCGAGTTGCCGCACGCTGAGATGCTCGCGTCGCCCCAGCTCGATCACCCGTTCGCGCCCGCTGCGGCTGGCATTACTTTCCGGCATCGGCGGTAGCGGCGCATCGGGGTCGAGCTGGGAAACATCATGGCCCAGCGCGGCCGAGAGCGAGGCGATGGCGCTGTCGTAATGGACCAGGCTGTCGAGCAGGGCGCGCCTCTCGCGCGCCTGCTCCACGCTGTCGCCGACCACCACCAGCGCCCCGGGCAGCACGCTGAGGTGCTCGCGCGGGCGGCCCAGTTTGTCCATCCGGCCTTTCATATCGGCGTAAAAGGCGCGGGCGTTGGCCATCGTGCTACCCGGCGCGAAGATCATCTCGGCGGTCTCGGCTGCCAATTGGCGTCCCTCCTCGGACGCGCCGGCCTGCACGATCACGGGCCAGCCCTGGACGGGCCGCGCCACATTGAGCGGTCCGCGCACTTTGAGAAATTCGCCCCGGTGGTCGAGCACATGCATCTTGTCAGGGTCGAAATAGACCCCGCTGTTGACGTCGCGAATAAAGGCGTCATCGGCCCAACTGTCCCACAGCCCCGTCACCACTTCGACAAACTCGCGCGCACGCCGATAGCGCACCGAATGATCCATATGCTCGTCGCGGCCAAAGTTCATCGCCTCGTGAGGGTTGCCGGAGGTGACCACATTCCAGCCCGCGCGCCCGCCGCTCAGATGGTCGAGCGAGGCGAATTTGCGGGCCACGTGGTAGGGCTCGTTGTAAGTGGTGGAGGCGGTGGCAATCAAGCCCAAACGCTCGGTGACCACGGCCAGCGCCGGCAGCAGCGTGAGCGGATCGAAAGAGGTGACAGTGGCACTGCGCTTGAGAGCCTGGATTGGCATGTTGAGCACGGCCAGATGGTCGGCCATGAAGAAGGCGTCGAATTTGCCGCGCTCCAGCGTTTGGGCAAAGCGCTTGAGATGGTGAAAATTGAAATTGGCGTCGGGCAAGCCGCCCGGATAACGCCAAGCCGCGGTATGGATGCTCACTGGCCGCATGAATGCACCCAGATGCAATTGTCGTGGGCTGGCCATCGTCATCTCTCCCATTCCTTTGTAGCATTTTGCACCGCGCTTGCGATGGATGCTCGCTCGGCGACCCGGACCAGCGTTCCGAGCGCGCGCCGTCAACGCGAACGTTTGCTATTCATCGCACCAACCGCTTGCGGCCGGGTCCGCGGCGAGAGCGCGGGCCCCGGAGACTGAAGAGCAAACGCCCAAGTCACGACCGGCGCCCGGTGCAGAGCTTTTGGCGAAGCGCGATTGTAAGCAGGCCGGGCCCAGGGGTCAGGCAGCTTCTCCAGGGATGGGCGGGCGAGCGCCGGCGATGATCTTAAGCCGCATCAAGACGACCGCGCCGCACACCAGACCGACGATCGCGCACAATTGGACGGCCAGTTGCGGAGTGAGATGCTGGCCGACAAAGCCGACCCCCAGCGCGCCAAAGGGCAGCATCCCAATCGCCGACAGGGTGAAGAAGCTCATCACCCGCCCGCGCAATTCGTCGGGGACCGAAATCTGAAGCAGGGTGTTGGTGGTGGTGCGCGATCCGATAAGCCCCATCCCGATCAGCGCTTGCGCCGCCAGCGACAGCCCCAGCCAGGGCGAGAGGCTGAAGACCGACGTCGCCAGCGCCATCAAGAAGAGCCCCAACCCCAGCATCCAGGACAATTCGCGGGCATCGCCAACCCTAACCGCCAGGATGAAGGCGCCCACCATCGCTCCCAGCCCCTGGGCCGCCATCAGGAAGCCGTAGTCGCGGGCCTCGCCATGGAGGATGTTGCGGGCAAAAATCGGCACCAGGACGGCATACTGCGAAGCTATCCCGTTAGCTACCGCCGATAAGAGCAAAAGGTAGAGCGTGGGCTTATGATGGCGGACGTAGCTGAAGCCCTCGCGCAACCGCTCCAGCATCGAGGTATGCTTGGCGTGAATCTCCTCTGCCGCCAGGGTCATCGCCAGCAGGCTCCAGATAACCGCCAGATAGCTCAGGCCGTTGAGGAAGAAGCAGGTCGCAGTGCCGACCGCGGCTATCAACAGGCCGGCCACGGCCGGTCCCACCACCCGCGCGCCGTTGACGATCAGCGAGTTAAGCGCGATGGCGTTGGAGAGATCCTCCAGGTTGACCATCTTGACCACGAAGGCCTGCCGGCCGGGCATGTCAAAGGAACTGACGATGCCGTTGAAGGCGGCCAAGGCGATCACGTGGATGGGCCGCACCACTCCCAACCAGGTCAGCGCCGCCAGCACCATCGCGCTCAGCATCAGCAAAATCTGCGTCGCGGTGATCAGTCGACGGCGATCGACCCGATCCACCACCACCCCCGCGAAAGTGGTCATCAGCAGCACCGGGAGATAGTTGGCGAATGAGACCACCCCCAGCATCATCGAGGAGTTGGTCAGCTTTAGAATGAGCCAGGCCTGGGCCGCGCTCTGCATCCAGGTGCCGATAAGCGAGGTCGCCTGGCCGAAAAAGTAAAGTCGGAAATTGCGGTGGCGCAGGGCCCGAAACATCGATACCGATACCGCCGCGGTATCGTCCTGCTCGACTTCGGGAGCAATCTCCGGTGGGCTGGGAAAAACTGGTTCGGCCATAATGACGCGGCACAGTGTGACACAAGCCTCGCCTCCAAGCATCGCTACCGGGCGATTGTGGTGAAACGGGTCAGAGATTGGCATTCGGCGGGAAAAGGCTGGCCAAAATTTTCCTAAGCTTGAGCCACTGGCGAACATCGCGCCCTACGACGACGCCGCCGGGCGATTGTGCTAGGGTTGAGGAAATTTCGCACGAGGCCAAGCCATGACGCTCAAACTGGTCCCTCATCATTCGCATTGGGGTGCGTTTCAGGCCGAGGTAAGCGACGGGCGAGTCGTGGGAGTGCGCCCTTTCGAGCACGATCCCGACCCCTCGCCCCTGCTCGAGGCGATTCCAGCCGCCGTGCACTCGCCGATGCGGATCGCGCAGCCGATGGCGCGCCAGGGATGGTTGGAGCGGGGACCTGGGAGCGGCGCCGGGCGCGGCCGGGAAGCCTTCGTGGCGCTCTCGTGGGAGGATGCGCTGGATCGGGTGGCGCAAGAACTCGCGCGGGTCAAAAGCGAGCACGGACCAAGCGCGATCATGGGCGGATCGCAGGGATGGAGCTCGGCGGGAGTTTTTCACGAGGCACGCGTTCAACTTCGCCGCTTCCTGGCGGCGGCGGGCGGCTTCGTCGACCAGACTTCCAATTACAGCTTCGGGACCGCGCTGACTTTTCTGCCCCATGTCCTGGGTAGCGCGCAGGCGGTCACCGGACCGCTGACTTCCTGGAGCTCGATCGCCCGTCATAGTCGGCTGATGGTGCTGTTCGGCGGGGCCAATCCCAAGAATACCCAAGTTACCAAGGGCGGATGCGCCTCTCATCCAACGGCCGGATGGCTGCGTGAGCTGGCCGCCAACGGAGTGCGCGTCGTCAATATCAGCCCCGGCCGCGAGGACGGCCCCGAAAGCCTGGGCCCGGAATGGATTCCGATTCGGCCCAACACCGACACTGCGATGATCCTGGCGCTGGCACATACGCTGATCCTCGAGGGACGCCATGACGTCCAATTTCTCGCCAGCTACTGCGAGGGCTTCGAGCGGGTGCGCCTCTATCTGATGGGAGAACGCGACGGACAGCCTAAGGATGCCAATTGGGCCGCGGCGATTTGCGGCGTGCCCGCCGATACTATCCGGGCGCTGGCGCGCGCCATCGCGGCCAACCGCACGATGCTGACCGCGTCGTGGTCGCTGCAGCGCGCCGACCACGGGGAACAGCCTTATTGGGCGCTGATCCTGCTGGCAGCCGTGGTCGGGCAAATCGGATTGCCCGGCGGCGGTGTCGGTTTCGGCTATGGCTCGGCGGCCGGGATTGCCGAGCCGCGGCGCGCGTTCGCGAGCCCGGCGATGGAGAGCCTGCGCAATCCGCTGGGCCAGGCGATTCCCGCCGCCCGCATCAGCGATTGCCTGCTCTACCCGGGCCGCGCCTACCATTACAACGGCCATCAAGGAGTCTATCCCGATATTCGCCTGGTCTATTGGGCGGGCGGCAATCCCTTCCACCATCACCAGGATCTCAACAAGCTGCGCCGCGCCTGGCAGCGACCCGAGACGATCATCGTACACGAGCCGTGGTGGACCGCGACCGCCCGCCACGCCGATATTGTCTTGCCGGCCACCACTTCGCTGGAGCGCAATGATATCGGCGGCGCCGCGCGCGATCGCTACACCATCGCGATGCATCAGGCGATCGCGCCGGTGGGCCAGGCCCGCGACGACTTCGCGATCTTCCGTGATCTCGCGCGCCGGCTGGGCTGTGAAGCGCAGTTCACCGGCGGCCGCGACGAAGCGAGCTGGCTGCGCCACATCTACGATCAGTTTCGCGCCGGCGCGGGTAGCGCGCGCCTGCCCGACTTCGAGGAGTTCTGGCGCCAAGGCTACCTGGAAATTCCGGCACGTGAAGAGGAATACGTCCTGTTCCAGGATTTTCGCGCCGATCCCGCGGCCCATCCTCTAGCGACGCCGTCGGGCCGTATCGAACTGTATTCCACCACGATCGCCGACTTCGGGTACCCCGATTGCCCACCCCATCCGACCTGGATCGAGCCGGCCGAATGGCTGGGCGGGAATCTGGCAGCGACCTTCCCCCTGCATCTGGTTTCAAGCCAGCCCCGCTATCGGCTGCACAGCCAGATGGATTGCGGGCCGGTCAGCGCGCGCGGCAAGATTGCCGGCCGCGAAGCCATCGCGATTAATCCCCGCGACGCGCTCAAACGAGGCATCGCCGACGGCGATGTGGTGCGGGTCTATAACGCGCGCGGCGCTTGTCTGGCGGGCGCCCTGGTAACCGACGCCGTCAGTGAGGGCGTCGTGCGGCTGGCTTGCGGGGCCTGGTTCGATCCGGTGGCCAATGGCGACGAAGAGCTGTGCGCGCATGGCAATGCCAACATGCTGACCCGCGATTTCGGCACCTCCAGCGTGGGCCAGGGGCCCACTTCAGCCACCGCGCTGGTGGAGGTCGAACGCTGGCATGGCGAGCCTCCGCCGATCAATGTCTTCTCTCCTCCTCCGCGAGCCGGCGCCTCATCGACACTGGCATAGACGGCTTCTTTATCCTTTCCTGTTCAAGGATAGGCCGGGTAGGAGCTGTCGAAGGTTCTTCGACTCCTACCCGGGACGTTCGCGCTAGTGCGGCATACCCGGCCGGCAAGATGCGCATCCGCTGGGGTTCCGGCTGCCCCGTCGGTGGCGATCCCAATCGCGCTTGGCATCAGCGATGCTGGTTCTGTCTTCCCCGCCAGCAACTGAAGCGACTAAACCCGCCGATGCAAGGTCTCGGTGACGCTCACCTCCAACGGATGTTCGATGTTCACTCCCAGAGCGGGATGCGAAAACCGTCGGCGTCGCGAAAGCGGCCCATCGCAATCAGGATCAAATCGACCAGCCAGCCGATACCGAACAGGCCGCCCGTAGCGAGCCAGATCAGGCCTGTGACCAGCTTGCCGGCATAGAAGCGATGGATTCCCAGGTAGCCCAGGAAAAGGCAGAGCAACAACGCGACCATCCCCGAGCGATCGGAATAGGGTTCCTGAGGTCGCGTGATACGCCATCCGGAGCCGATCGGCTCGCCGCATCGATTGCAGAAACGCGCGTCGGGAAGCAGCGGGGCGCCGCAGCGCGGACATTCAGCGCCAGCCGGGGGCAGGTTCATGACTCAAGCCGGCAGATAACCATCGCGCAGCAGCGAGCGGGCGATAAGCAGGCGCTGGATTTCACTGGTTCCTTCGCCGATCTCGGCCAATTTGGCGTCGCGCATGTAGCGTTCCACCGGATAATCGGTGATATAGCCGTAGCCGCCGAAAATCTGCACCGCCTTGATCGTAATCCACACCGCGCTCTGCGAGGCGAACAGCTTGGCCATCGCGGCTTCGCGCGCAAAGGGCCGGCCGCGATCCTTGAGCGCGGCGGCACGCAGAAAGAGCATCCAGGAGGCTTCCCAGCGAGTCGCCATATCGGCGATCAGGGTCTGGATCGCCTCGAAGCTGGCGATCGGCTGGCCGAACTGGCGGCGCTCGTGCGCGTAGGCGACCGCCTCTTCCATCGCGCCGCGCGCGATACCAAGCGAAAAAGCGGCGATTCCCACGCGCCCGGTCTCCAACAGAGTCGTCGCCTGCCGATAACCCTGGCCGGGCGTGCCCAGCAGATTGCTCGCTGGGACGAAGACATTGTCGAAGATCACCTCGGCGGTATCGGACGCACGCAGCCCCATCTTCTCGATCTTACGCCCATTGCCCAGCCCCGTGCTGCCGCGTTCCACCACAAAGGCCGAGATACCGTCGCGCCCGCGCGCCGGATCGGTAACCGCCGTCACCACGTACAGGTCGGCGATACTGCCGTTGGTGATGAACATCTTGCCGCCGTTGATCCGGTAACCGTCACCCTCGCGCTCGGCCCGCGTGCGCATCGCAGCCGCGTCCGAACCCGATCCCGGCTCGCTCAGGCACCAGGCTCCAACCTTGCGCCCGGCGATCATGTCGGGGACAAACTGGCGCGCCAGTTCGGGCGTGCCGTAGCGCTGGATATGGCCGATGGCCAGCGAGATGTGGGCCGCGCAACTGAGCGCCACCGCTGCGTCGTAGCGCGCCAGCCCTTCGATCACGAGCGCTTGCGACAGCGTGTCCGCACCGCCGCCGCCAAGCTGTTCGGGAAAGCTCAACCCCAACGCGCCCAGCGCGCCCAGTTGGCCAAACAGCTCGCGTGGGAAGCGCTCGGCTTTTTCCCAAGCTGCGCTATGCGGGCGGATCTCGCGCTTGGCGAAGTCCGCGATCGTCTCGCGCAACTGGCGCTGTTCCTGGGTTAGTTCAAAGTCCATAGCGCTCGATCTCTTTTGGCCCGATCGCGGGCCCGCCCGCGCACCGGAGATGCTTCGTGAACGGACCGATGCTACGCGCGCGGTTTAACCTGCTCGCGCACCCAGGCCACGATCTCCTCGGTAGAGGCGCCGGGGCCAAAAATCTCCGCCACTCCCATTTCTTTGAGCCGCGCGACATCCTCGGTTGGAATTATTCCTCCACCGAAGACCGTCACGTCGCCCGCGCCGCGCTCGCGCAGCAGGCGGATGACTTCGGGAAACAGCGTCATGTGAGCGCCGCTCAACACCGACAGCCCCACGGCATCGGCATCTTCCTGGACCACGGTTTCGGCGATCATCTGCGGGGTCTGATGGAGCCCGGTGTAGATCACCTCGAAACCGCCGTCGCGCAGGGCGCGGGCGATAATCTTGGCCCCCCGGTCGTGGCCATCCAGTCCCGGTTTGGCCACCACTATTCTAAGCCGCCGCTGCTCCATCGCTTTTCTTCACCAAGCCCCATTATAACCAGCCGGGATCGCGATACACACCCAGCTCGCGGCGAAAGACCTCGCTGATTTCGCCAACGGTGGCGTCGCTGGCAACGGCCGCGCAAATCGGTTCCATCAGGTTTTCTCCGCTGTGACAGGCCCCGGCCACCTGCTCCAGCGCGCGCTTCAACTTGATCTCGTCACGCCGCTGCTTGAACGCACGCACGCGGGCGATTTGTTCGCGTTCCAGCGCCGGATCGATCTTGAGCGTCGGGATCGGATCGCCCTCCTCGGGCTCGACATGAGTATTGACGCCCACCACGGTTTTGACACCGGCTTCGAGCTGGCGCTGATAATGGAAGGCGGCGTCGGCGATCTCGCGCTGCGGATAGCCCAGCTCGATCGCGCGCAGCATCCCGCCCATCCCGTCGATTTTTTTTATATAGGCCAGCGCCTGGCCTTCGATCTGGTCGGTCAGCGCCTCGACCGCATAACTACCGCCCAGCGGATCGATCACGTTGGTCAGGCCGCTCTCCTCGGCGATAATCTGCTGAGTGCGCAGGGCCAGGGTGACCGCGCTTTCGGTGGGCAGCGCCAGGGTCTCGTCCATCGAATTGGTATGTAGCGACTGGACTCCGCCCAGCACTCCGGCCAGCGCCTGCAAAGCGACCCGCACCACGTTGTTGACGGGCTGCTGCGCGGTCAGCGCGGCGCCCGCGGTCTGGGCGTGCGTGCGCAGCATCAGCGAGCGCGGGTCGCGCGGATTGAAGCGCTCGCGCATCAGGCGCGCCCACAGTCGGCGAGCCGCGCGCAACTTGCCGATCTCCTCGAGAAAATCGCTGTGCAGGTTGAAGAAAAAAGAGAGCCGCGGCGCGAACTCGTCAACCCTCAGACCGCGCTTCAGCGCCGCCTCCACGTAACACAGGCCGTCGGCCAGGGTGAAGGCCAGCTCCTGGGCCGCGGTCGAGCCCGCCTCACGGATGTGATAGCCGGAGATCGACACCGGATGCCATCGCGGAACGCGGCGGGCGCAGAACTCGATCATATCGGTGACGATTCGCAGGGCGGGCGCGGGCGGGCAGATCCATTCCTTCTGCGCTATATACTCCTTGAGCATGTCATTCTGGATCGTGCCGCCCAACGCGCTCCAGGCCACGCCTTGCCGTTGCGCGTTGACCAGGTACATCGCCAGGATAATGGACGCCGAGCAGTTGATGGTCATCGACGTGGTGACCCGATCCAGCGGAATCCCGGCGAACAGGCGAGTCATGTCGTCGATCGAGCTCACCGACACCCCTTCGCGTCCGACCTCGCCCAGCGCCCGTTCATGGTCGGCGTCGTAGCCCATCAGGGTGGGCATATCGAAAGCGGTGGACAGGCCGGTCTCGCCATGGCGCAGAAGAAAATGAAAGCGCGCGTTGGTGTGCTCGGCTAACCCGAAGCCCGCGAACTGGCGCATCGTCCACAGCCGCCCGCGGTACATCGTGCCGTACACGCCGCGGGTATAGGGAAATTGCCCGGGGTAGCCCAGCGCCTGGTCGTAGTCCTCGTTGAGGTCGGCGGGCGTGTACAGGGGCTGGAGTTCGAGGTCCGACAGGGTGGAAAAGCGCGCGGGCCGCTGGGCGTCGGGCCGGGAAATCTGCTCTTCCCAATCGCGCTTGGCGCTCATCGCTGATCCGCGCTGCCCTCCAACACCCGGGCCGCGATCACCAGGCGCTGGATTTCAGAGGTGCCCTCGTAAATCTCGGTGATTTTGGCGTCGCGATAATAGCGCTCGAGGGGAAACTCGCGGGTATAGCCGTAGCCACCGTGGATCTGCAAGGCTTCGTTGGCCGCGCGCATCGCGGCTTCGGAAGCGAACAGCTTGGCCATCGCGGCTTCCTTGCCATGGGCCGCGCCGGCATCCTTGCGCGCCGCTGCCTGCCAGGTCAGCAGGCGGGCGGCGTCGAGTTCCACCGCCATGTCGGCCAGCTTCATCTGGATCGCCTGGAAGCTGGCAATTGGTGCGCCGAAGGCACGCCGCTCGCTCGCGTAAGCCAGCGCCCGCTCCAGCGCCGCCCGCCCGATTCCGACCGCCTGCGCGGCGATCCCGATCCGGCCGCCGTCGAGGGTCTGCATCGCCAGCTTGAAGCCGCCGCCTTCCTCGCCCAGCCGCAGATCGGCGGGAATTCGCAGTTGGCTCAAGCGCAACTGGGCACTGTGAGCGCCGTGAATCCCCAGCTTCTCCTCGGTGCGCACGACCTCAAAACCGGCGCTGTCGGTGGGCACGATGAAAGCGCTGATGCCGCGATGGCCGGCGGTGGGATCGGTCGTCGCAAATACGATTGCGACCGCGGCCTGGGGCCCGTTGGTGATGAAGTTCTTGGTGCCGTCGATAACATAGTCTCCGCCCTGGGCGCGCGCGCGAGTGCGCTGGGCGGCCGCGTCGGAACCCGCCTCCGGCTCGGTCAGAGCGAAGCAGCCCAGCGCCTGACCCGCGGCCATCGCAGGCAGGAAGCGAGCTTGTTGCTCCGGGCTGCCGGCGGCCAGGATGGGCCAGCAGGCAAGCGAACTGTGGGCCGAGACGATCACCGCGGTGGAAGCGCAAGCCACCGCCAGCTCCTCCAAGGCGAGGGCGTAGCTCAGGTAATCCATCCCGGCGCCGCCAAGCCGCTCGGGGATGAAAATGCCCATCACTCCGAGCTTGCCCAACTCGGCGATAATCTGGGCCGGGAAGGCGTGCTCGCGATCGATCCGCGCGCTTTGTGGCGCCAGTTGCTCGCGCGCGAAGCGGCGAACCATATCGCGGATCGCTAGCTGACTGTCATTAAGCTCCAGATCCATGAAGTCCGTGCCCCTGCGCTGGTTCGCGGAAGGGAGCGGCCCGCCCTCCGCTCAGTACTCCGGCTTGAAATCGAAGCGATGGATCGCCTGGATGAAGCGCACGGTGCGAGTCTTGGAGCGCATCACCACGCTGTTGGTCATGGCACCGCCGGAGAAAAACCGCACCCCCTTGAGATAGTCGCCGGTGGTCACCCCGGTGGCGGCGAACATCACGTTGTCGCCGGCCAATTCCTCCAGGCTGTAGCAATGGTTGAAGTCCAGGATGCCGGAGGCCAGACAGGCTTCGGATTCCTGTTCATTACGCGGCCTGAAGCGGGATTGCATGTCGCCGCCCGCGGAGCGGATGGCGGCGGCGGCCAGGACTCCCTGATGGGCACCGCCCACTCCCATCAGAATATCGATTTCGCTCTCGGGATTGGTGGTCGCCAGGGCGGCGGACAAATCGCCGGCCGACAACAGCTTGATGCCGGCACCGACCCGGCGTACCTCGGCGACCAGACCCTCATGGCGGGGTCGGTCGAGGATCGCGACCCGCAGGTCCTCGACGTAGACTTTCTTGGCTTCGGCCAGCGCGCGCAGGTTGTCGGTGGGTGAGCGGTCCAGGTTGATGATTCCCCGTCCGATCGGCCCGACCGCGATTTTTTCCATGTAGGTGTCGGGGCAGCGCAGGATCTTGCCGCGTTCCGCCAAGGCCACGCAGGATAAGGCGTTGGGACCACCGGTGGCGCTGACCAGCGAGCCCTCCAGGGCGTCCAGGGCAAAATCGACCTCGGGCCCGATTCCGGTGCCGACGATCTGGCCGGCGTAGAGTAGATCGGTTTCGCTGCGATCGCCCTCGCCGATTACGATCTCGCCGTCGATCGCGATCGCGTTAAGCGCGCTGCGCATCGCCTCGCAGGCCGCGCGCTCGGCCAATTCCGCATCACCCTTGCCGATCAGCCGCCCAACCGCCAGCGCCGCCGCTTCGGTTGCTCTTACCGCCTCGAGTGCCAGGTTGCGATCCACGCCTTATACGCCCTCATCGAATTTGACGGGCCAGCAGGGCAGCATCGCCCCCTGGCTTGTCTCTAAAGTCTACTCGCCCGCGTTCGCTTCAAACAGCCGATCGATCAGTCGATAGCCCTCGCTCAAAGCCGGCCCGGCACGCAACCCCTCGGCCTCGGTGTAGCGGCGCTGGCGGCCCGCGCTCGAAGTCAACGCCACGCTCGAAACCAGAGCGTAGGGCACCGGCTCGCTGGAATGGGTTTTCAGGCGACAGGGAGTGGCGTGATCGGGCATCAGCAGGAGCCTGAACTCGCCCATCGCCGGCAGCCCGCGCAACAGCGGCCCGACGATCAACTCATCGATCCGCTCCAACGCCTCGACCTTCAGATCCGCGCGCCCCATGTGGCCGGCCTCGTCGGGCGCCTCGATGTGGAGCAGAAGGAAGTCGCAACGGCGCAACGCCTCCAGGCCGAAGCGCCCCTTGGCGGCGTAATCGGTATCCAGATAGCCGGTGGCGCCGGGCACGTTGATAATCTCCAATCCCGCCAGTCGCCCCAGCCCGCGCACCAGATCGACCGCCGAGATGGCGGCGCCCTGTTTATTAAAGCGCTGCTTTAAAGTTGGCAGGGCGGGCGGACGACCTTGACCCCAGAACCAGACGTCGGTGGCAGCCGCTTTGCCGGCCGCCAAGCGGGCCTGGTTGACCGGATGGCCGGCTAGAATGGTGCGCGCCTCTTTCATCAATTGGTTGAGCCGCTGGGCACCTTCGCCCCGGGGCAGGTGAGACGCCACCGCGCGATCGGTGATGTCGTGCGGGGGCGTGGTCTGGGCCGTCACCGGACCGCCCCGCCAGACCATCAGATGGCGATAACTGACTCCGGGATAGAAGCGGATCTCGTCGCCGCCCAGTCTCGCTTGCAGGCTTTGCACCAACGCCGCGGCCTCGTCGCTTCCGATATGGCCGGCGGTAAAGTCGGCCATCGTCAGTCCTTCATCTTCTTCTTTAAGGCTGACCAGGTTCATGCGGAAGACTGCATCGCCAGCCCCAACCGGCAGACCCTGGCTGGCCGCCTCGATCGGGGCGCGCCCGGTATGGTAGCGGGCGGGGTCATAACCCAGCATCGTCATCGTGCCGACGTCGCTGCCCGGCGCCATGCCTTGCGGGATAGTCGCCACCATACCGAGTTCGCCGCAACTGGCGATGCGATCCATGTTGGGTTTGCGCGCCGCCTCCAGCGGCGTGCGCCCGCCAAGTTCGGCGCAGGCCCAATCCGCCATCCCGTCGCCATGCACGATTACGTACTTCATCACTCGATCTCCAGCAGCTTGACGATTCGGGGCAAATCGGGTTCCACCACCACCGTGTTGCTGAGATTTTTAAGCGCCGTGTCGGGATCCTTCAGCCCGTGGCCGGTCAGGGTACAGACGATTACCGAGCCCGGCTTGAGGGTTCCACCCGCACTATACTTGATCGCGCCCGCCACCGAGGCCGCCGAAGCGGGTTCGGCGAAGATCCCGTAGCTCGCAATCAGCCGATAGGCGGCCAGAATCTCGGCGTCGGTTACCAGATCGATAAGCCCGCCCGATTCATCGCGCGCCGCCGCCGCCTGCTGCCAACTGGCCGGATTGCCAATCTTGATCGCGGTGGCCACGGTGTGGGGGTCGTCGATTGGATGACCGAGCACGATCGGGGCCGATTCGGCCGCCTGGTAGCCCATCATGCGCGGCAGCCGCCGCGCCAGACCGTGATGATGGTACTCCTGGTAGCCGGCCCAGTAGGCGGTGATATTGCCGGCATTGCCCACCGGCAGGAAATGAAAGTCGGGGGCCTCGCCGAGCTGATCGCAGATCTCGAAGGCCGCGGTCTTCTGCCCCGCGATACGGTCGGGGTTGATGCTGTTGACCAGGCGGATACGCACCGGCTCGCGCTCGGCCAGGTCCCGCACCATCTTCAAGCAAATGTCGAAGTTGCCGATAACCTCGACCACCCGCGCTCCGTGCATCACACTCTGCGACAGCTTGCCCAGCGCGGTCGCACCCTTGGGAATCAGGACGAAAGCCTTGAGCCCGGCCCGCCCCGCATAAGCCGCGGCGGAGGCCGCGGTGTTGCCGGTGGAAGCGCAGATGACGGCGCGCGCCCCTTCGCCCAAGGCCTTGCTCATCGCCAGCGTCATGCCTCGGTCCTTGAAGGAACCGGTCGGGTTGAGTCCTTCGAACTTAAGGTAAAGCTTAAGCTCGCGCCCCAGCCGCGCGGCCAGTTCGGGAGCCTCGATAAGCGGGGTGTTGCCCTCGTTCAGGGTGACCACCGGAGTCTGCTTGTCCACCGGCAGGAAACGCCGGTAATGTTCGATGATTCCAGGCCAGCGGGTCAGCCGCGTGGCACCCATCGGGAGAGATACCTGAGCCATCGGATTACCTTAAAGTTGCTCCTCGATGCGGATTGCCACCGGCGCCCCGTGCACGATACCTTGGCGGCCGATTTCTTCAAGTGCTGCTTTAAGCGCACGCTCGGGCGCGTCGTGGGTCCGCATCACCACCGGGACGCTGACCGTGGGCGCCCGCTCATGCTGGATCACCGAGGCCAGCGAGATGCGATGCTCCCCCAGAACCGAAGCGATAGCGCCCAGGACCCCAGGCTTATCCTCCGCCATGAAGCGTAGATAGTATTCGCAGACGACGTCGTCCATCGGCTTGAGCCGCGCCGGCTTGAGCGCGCCGAAGGGGTATCCCAGCGTCTGCGCGCCGGCGGTCGCCCCTGCCCGCCGCATCCGCGCCAGTTCCAGGATATCGGCCAGGACCGCGGTCGCGGTCGGCATCTCGCCCGCACCCAAGCCGAAATACATGGTTGCACCCAGGGCCGCGCCATGGATGTAAATCGCGTTGTAGGCGCCGCCGACGCTGGCCAGCAGATGGCCGGCCGGCACCATCGTGGGATGGACCCGCGCCTCGATTGCTCCCGCCTCTTCCTTGGCGATCGCCAGCAGCTTGATAACGAAGCCCAACTGGCTGGCATAGGCCACGTCCTGCTGGGTGATTCGGGTGATCCCCTCGGTATAGACCTGCGCTGGCTTGAGCAACACGCCAAAGGCGAGCATCACTAGCAGACATAGCTTGTGGGCAGCGTCATGACCCTCGATATCCAGGCTGGGGTCGGCCTCGGCCAGGCCGTTTTGCTGGGCTTGCGCCAGGGCTTGAGCAAACTCGCTTCCCCGTTGTGCCATCGTGCTGAGGATGTAATTGCAGGTGCCGTTGACGATACCGTAAACCGCGCGCTGGCGATCGCCAGCCAAGGCTTGGCGCAGGGTGCGAATAATCGGGATTCCGCCGCCCACGCTGGCCTCGAAGCCGACCGCTCGCCCATGGCGCGCCGCCGCTGCGAAAATGCGCTCGCCCTGCTCGGCGAGCAAGGCCTTGTTGGCCGTGACCACGTCTTTGCCCGCGGCCAGCGCCTCGACTATCAGGCTGCCGGCCGGCTCCAGGCCGCCGAACAGCTCCACCACGATATCGACGTCGGGCCGGACCACCAAGGCGCGCGCATCGCGGGTGATGAGGTTTTCGCTCAGTCCGAGGTCGGGATCGGGCCGCAAACTGCGGTCCGCGACCGCAACCAATTCCAGCGCCGCACCCAGGCGGGCTTCCAGCAACGCCTGGTTGGCGCGCAGCAGCTTGACCACCCCTCCGCCCACGGTGCCGCAGCCTAGCAGGGCAATGCGCACGCTCCGCGCCGCGTCGGCCACAGCCATCCCCGCGGCGCTCAGCCGCGGCCCCCGGCCAGCTTGGCGGGAGCGAAGTCGGGATGCTGCAGGGCATGGCGAATACCGCGAGTGGCTTGGCGAATTCGATGTTCGTTTTCGATCAGCGCGAAGCGCACGAAGCCGTCACCGTCCTGGCCAAAGCCGATTCCGGGCGAGACCGCGACCTTGGCCTCCGCCAAGAGAAATTTGCAAAACTCCAGCGAACCCATCGCGGCGAAGGGCTCGGGGATGGGCGCCCACACGAACATGGTGGCGCGCGGCTTGGCCACCGGCCAGCCCGCCCGCACCAGGCCATCGACCAGCACGTCGCGCCGGCTCTGATAGGTCTTGACGATCTCGTGGACGCAGTCATCGGGGCCGTTGAGGGCGGCGATCCCGGCCACCTGCAAGGGGGTAAAAGTACCGTAATCGAAGTAGGATTTGAGCCGCGCCAGGGCCCCGATCATCTCGCGATTGCCCACCGCGAAGCCGATCCGCCAACCCGGCATGTTGTAGCTCTTGGAGAGGGTGAAGAATTCCACCCCGACCTCCTTGGCACCGGCAATCTGAAGCAACGAGGGGGCCTTGTAGCCGTCGAAGCAGAGATCGGCGTAGGCCATGTCATGCGCCACCAGGATGTCGTTTTCGCGGGCGAAATCGACCACGTTCTGCATGAACTTCAGATCCACCACGGCCGTGGTCGGATTGTGCGGAAAGTTAAGCACCATGAACTTGGGGCGCGGCCAGCAACGCTTGACCACCGCCATCAGTTCTTCGAAAAAATCCGTCCCCTGGCGCATCGGAATTCCATGCACCTCCGCGCCCGCGATCACGCAGGCGTATTGATGGATGGGATAGGTCGGGCTGGGCGCCAGCACCACGTCGCCGCGATCGAGCAGGGCCAGCGCCAGATGGGCGATCCCCTCCTTCGAACCGATCGTCACGATCGCCTCGCTGTCGGGGTCCAGCTCGACCCCGTAGCGACGCCGGTACCAATCGGTAATCGCCAGGCGCAGCTTGAAGACCCCGCGCGAGACCGAATAGCGATGGTTGGCCGGCTTGGTGGCAGCCTCCACCATCTTGGTCACGATATGGGAAGGGGTGGCGCCGTCGGGATTGCCCATCCCGAAGTCGATAATATCGTCGCCCGCCTGCCGGGCACTATGGCAGAGGTCGGTGATAATGTTGAAAACATACGGCGGCAGTCGGTTTATCCGCGGAAATTCCATAATACCTCTACGACTCCGGTCCCCGGCGCAGCGCGCCGACCCGCTCGCTATTAAAACCGAGACTGTATCACCGGCGCAACCGCCAGCCTCCTATCCCACGCCCCAAAAGCTTGCCAGGGCGCGCCGCCGGGGCCAAAGTGGAGCCGAATCATCAAGGGGAGCTTATGGAAGCGGCGCGCGCCTTAATCATGCTGTCCCAGCGATGCCTGGATGCGGCCAAGCATTACAAGCGGGCCGCCGAGCATGCCGATCAGGAATGGCTGGAGCGGTTCTTCACCGCCCAATCGGCGCGCCAGGAACAGATGGCGGCCGACCTGGCCGCGCGGATTGTCGCCTTGGGAGCACAAGCGCCCCATCGAGGCACCATCGGGGGCGAGTTGGAGGCCTTGGCGCTGGCCCTGGAATCCAACCTCGGCTTGGGCGATCGCGGGCTGGTCGAATGGTGTCGGCGCGAAGCGGCCTCGGAAGAGGCGGATTTCAGCCGGGCGCTCGAAGGCAACGACGATCCCGCCTGTCGCGCCCTTTTGCAACGCGGTTTGGATGAGGCTCGCGCCGCATTGGCCGAATTCGACCGCCTGCATGCCGCCTACAACCGCGCGTAGTGCGGATTCCTCGGCCTTTTCTCCTGTCATGTTGAGCCGGCGAGCGCTGCAGCCCGCTCACTATCAACCTGCGACCTTCTTGGTATGTCATGTTGAGCCGGCGAGCAGCGCGAGCCGTGTCGAAACATCCGCGCGGTTCCTCCGCGCGATTACTCCGGCCCCTTCCGCGGCCACCCAGAGACCGCCTGCGGCGGATTCTTCACTTCGTTCAGAATGACATCGATACAGATCTACTATTGCGGGGCAGGCAATCGGCCGGGCGGCCGGGAATCGCACCTCGACACATCATCCGACCTGACTTTGCGCGGTATAGTTTTAAATGTAGTCTAAAGATAGTGGCATCCTTCAGAGCCATAGGCATGTTGCGCGACGCCGGCATCCAACCCTCGGCCCAACGGGTTGCGGTAGCCGAGTATGTGCTGACCACCAGCGATCATCCCACTGCCGACCAGATCTGGTCGAAGGTCCGGCGCAGCTTTCCCATGATCTCGCGAGCGACCGTTTACAACACGCTCAACCTGTTCGTGAAAAAGGGCCTGCTGCGCCAAGTCGTGCTGGACGACGGCAAGACCTTGTTCGACGCCAACGTGGCCACTCACCATCACTTCGTCGACGAGGAGACCGGGCGCATCCACGATGTCCCCTGGGATGCCCTCGCCGTCTCAAAGCTGGACTCGCTCAACGGGTTCGAAGTGCGCGAGTATCACGTGGTGATGCGCGGGCGGCTCAAGGGCAGCGCGCACAAGCGCGCCTGAAGCGCAATCGGATAAGCGATTTTTCCCGGCCGCACGGACGCGGCTCAGCCGATGTCCTCGACGCAGCCGCTCAGGGCGGAGGGCGGCGCGGCGGATCGCAGGCGCGAGTAGAACCAGGCGGCGAGCAGACCGAGCATCGCCGCCAGGTACCATCCCGCCATCAGGCCATGCCACAGGGCCATCCAGCCGCATAGCAGCAGCCCGATAGCCCCACCCAAGGTTGCGAAGGTGCTTTGGAACGAGAGCAGGGTGGCGCGGCTATCGGCCTCCAGATGCTCGTTAATCCAGCTCAGCGCCAGCGGCTGCATCGCGCCCGAGCAGCAATTCATGCCGAACAGCAGGGCGAGCATCAGGGGCAAGTGACCAGCGGCCAGCCCGGCGGCCAGGAGCAAGCCGCCGCATCCCAGCGCCAGCCAGGAGAGCATCGGTCCGCGCCGGCTGGCGGAGGGTGGCAGACGCACGATAACCTCGGCGCCGATCAGCCGGCCCACGCTGAACAGGCAAAACAGCCAGCCGATGATCCATACCCCGACGCCGAGATGATCGGCGAAGTAATCGGGCCACATCATCCAGTAGGGCGCCCAGGCCCCGGTCTGGGCCGCGTAAGCCAGCGTGAGCATCAAGATGGCGCGGTTGTGGAAACCCAAGGTCAGGGCGTTGCGGGCGCGTCCGGCGATTTCGCCAATCAGATCGCGCGGGAGCAGCGCTCGAGGCTTGCCTCGCCCTGTCATCAGCAGTGCCCCCACTATCAGACTCAGCGCGTAGCCGCCCGCGCCCAGCAGCCAAGGCCAGGCCAGGTTGTGATTGGCTATGTAGGCACCGGCCAAGGCCGAGGTCAGCCAGCCCACCGTGGTCAGTTGGGAGGCGCGCGAGAAGATGCGATCCTTCATGCCGACGAAGCCGGCCGCCTCCAGCGTATCGACCGCCCAGGCGTCGATGGCGCCGTTGCCAAAGGTGGTGCCTAGCGCGTCGATAGCTTCCGCCAGGACGAAAAGCCAATAGCCGCGAGCAAAGAAATAAAGCGCAAACGCACAGGCCCGCAGCATGCAGGCGAATAAAAAAGCGCGCCGGCGGCTAAGCGCGTCGGCGAAGGCTCCGGTAGGAAGGTCGGTGACAAAGGTGATCAGAAAATAGGTCGCTAGGACGCCGTTGGCTTGCAGCAGGTCGAGGCCGCGGGAACGCAAAAACAGCGGATAGACGCCGTACACGAAGCCGCCGCCAAAGGCATAGAACCACCACACCAGATAGTAGCGACGGGTGATCTGGACGATCGCGGGCGGGATTGCGCTTTGGGCCATCGGCAGGATGCAAGCCTATCAGGCCGCGGCCAAAGTCTCCGCAGCCTTTGCCCTTGTCTTATCTCGCGCCGGTCGTGGGGAGAAGATTCAAGGGGCTCTCCTTGCGGCGCGTCGCTTTCGATCGCTTGGCTGCCCGGTTGGTTTTTTCCATTACGTGCGGCCCTGCCCGCTATACCCCGCGCTCGCGCCGGACTGTGTCAGCCGGTCAAGACGACCTCGATCCGCGGCCCGCCGCAAGCTACCCTATGGATACCATTCACGAAGCGTCAGGATGCGTCATCGCGCACCGGCGGCGGCCAGAGCGGTCGCCCAGCGGCCGGCGCGCCGGCGCTGTCACGAGGTAGTTTTTGGCAAGCATCGAAGCATCGCAATCAAATAGTGCCCGGCTGGGAATATACGAACGGTGGTGGCGGCTGGGGTTGGTGGTGTTCCTGGCCTTGCGGATCTATCTACAATACAAAGCCCTTCAGCTCTGGGGCCGTCATATCAGCGATCGCAACCTGGCGGCGCGCTTTCGCCGGCTCGATCTGCGCGCGGCCCGCGCGCTGTACAAGACCGCGGTCAAGTTGGAAGGGCTGCTGATCAAGACCTGCCAGTTCATTGGGACTCGCGCCGACGTCCTGCCGGCCGAATGGGTCAACACCCTGGCCGGCCTGCACGATCGCGTGCCACCGCGTCCGTTCAGCCTGATTCGAGGCCAGATCGAGCAAGAATTGGGGCGTCCGCTGGACCAGCTTTACGCGGAGTTCAACCCCGTGCCGCTGGCTGCCGCCTCGCTCGCCCAGGTCCATCGCGCGCGCCTGGCGGACGGGCGGGAATGCGCGGTGAAGGTGCAGTATCCCGGGATCGAGGCGCGGGTGCATGCCGACCTGCATAACCTGGTGATGGTGCTGGGATGGCTGGCGTGGCTGGAACCCAACTTCGACTTCCGCGCCATCATGCGCGAGATGCTGCGGTATGTGCCGCTGGAGCTGGATTTTATCCACGAAGGGCGCAATTGCGATCGAGTGCGGGCCAATTTCAGCCAGCGCGGCGACGTCGTGGTGCCCGAGATCTATTGGGAGCTGACCACGCGTCGGGTTCTGACCATGGAATTCATGGAGGGAATCAAGATAACCGACAGCGCCGAGCTGGCGCGCGCGGGAATCGATCGCCCGGCCGTGGCCCAGAAGCTCACCGAAGTCTTCTGTGAGCAGATCCTGGCCCATGGTTTTTTCCACGGCGATCCCCATCCCGGCAATCTGCTGGTGCGCCCCGGCCCCACCCTCGTGCTACTGGATTTCGGCCTGGCCAAGGATTTTTCTCCCGCCTTCCGCCAGGGCGTGGTGCGACTGACTCTGGCGATCCTGAGCTCGGACAAGGAGGCGATCATCCAGACCTTCGCCAGCCTGGGCTTCAAGACTCGCAACGGATCGCTGGACGAGATGGCGACCCTGACCGACCTGATGATCGGCAACGCGATCAAGCGCCAGAAATCCTACGCCGACCCCGCGATGGTCGAGGAGCTGTCCGAGGGATTGCCGCGGATCCTGCGGGCCAATCCGCTGATCGAGATCCCGGCCGATATCCTGCTGATCTTCCGCGTGATCGGATTGCTGTCGGGGCTGGGCAAGAGCCTGGATTCGCAGGTCAACCTGCTCCAGACCATGATGCCCTACGCGCAGGGTTTGTTTGTCCCGCCCGCCGCCACTCAGGCGGCGGGTTAGGCCGCCCGCCGGGTGCGATTGGCGCCGACACAGCCAGCCTAGATAGCGAAGCGGAAGGCCTCCCGATGGGGCACCACGCGGCCGGCCGAAGGGGTCAGGAAATGGCTGCCGAAGAGCAGCGTGTCACCCTCGGAGCATTGGCGCAGAAACTCGCGGCGCGTGCGCACTCCCTGCTCGGCGTCGGTGTCGAATTTGCATCTCCACTCGGGATGCGCGCATTGAATCGGATGGTGCAGCAGATCGCCGGAAATAAGCGCCTGATGGCCGCTCGAAGCGATCCTGACCGCCATATGGCCGGGAGTATGGCCGGGAGTGCCGACAATTGAGACTTCGGACGTGATCGCGGCGCCGTAGTCAACGTAATCCACCCGCCCAGCCTCGATCACCGGCAGTACCGAATCCTCGATATGAGGGCGCGCGGCGGGTACCGTGCGCCAATGCTCCACTTCGCGCCGATTGAACAGGTAGCGAGCGTTGGGAAAGGTCGGCACCCAGCGGCCATCGACCAGGATGGTGTTCCAGCCCACGTGATCGACATGCAGGTGGGTGCAGATGACCCGATCGATCGATTCCGGTGGATAGCCCGCCGCGCCGAGATCCTGCAGAAAATTGGTGTGCTTGCGATGGTAAAGCGGAGTGGCTCGCTCCTTGTCGTTGCCCACGCAGGCATCGACCAGAATCCGTAGGCCGGCCGATTCCAGCACCAGAGTATGGAAGCTGAGCAGGATTTTGCCGCGATCGTTGGCGAAGGTGGGCACCAGCCAGGCCGCTTCCTTGAGTACGTTGTCGGGATGCATCTCGTCGCACAGGCGTGTGCCCAGCCAGACATCCTGGTCCTCGATCACCTTGGCCACCCGGACTCCGCCTATTTGCCACTGATCCATCGCGCGACCTCCCTCCGGCGAAAGCGCATCATACACCGCCTGGCCGATTCAGCTCTGGCTTAGCGCACCGTCCCGCCAGCGGCAACCGCCAGAGAGTTACGGGTCGGCCCCCGATACTCCACACTCAGCCACCGATAAGCTATGGGCCGGATCGTCGCTCTTTGAGATCGATTGCTTCGATGGTCTAGGTCACTTCGTCACGCAATTCGGAGCGATGATTCGCAATGAGTTCCAGCCAGCGCTCTATCCGAATAACCACAAGTTCCTTGAAATCTCTCCGCCAAGCCGCCTCAATTCCAGTCAGCCGGGATCGCTCGGGGGACCAAACGAGGTAATCATCGTGTCTCGGCAAAAGCCAAACGCCGCCGCCGCTTACCCCGTGAGGCTGGGGATGGCTGTCGTCAAGGCTTCCGTCATGAGGCGGCCACTCTATCGCGAATGTGCCGGGAGACGCCGAGCCTCGACGTCGCGACGGGCCAACCGAGAGAGTCATAATGCAAGCTGACTCAAGCAGAGGCCGCTGCTGAGCGTCTGCGGGCTTACCGGCCATCTCGGCTGGATAGCCCAGCAAGCAGCATGGCTCCGAAGCATCCCCTTCCGGAAGCGATGCGATCTCATCTGTTCTTACAAAGGCCAAGTTGGGCCGATTCGAGGCCACCGGGTCGAGTTCCAGCCAAGCTAGGTCGAGGTCCGGCGCCAGGCCCATGCGCGTTACGCTCAAGGGCTCACCTTGCCTCTCTCCCCGCGCTCGAACCTCGATATCGGAAATCCGCAAGTCCCGATCCTCGTGCCGCAAATTGTGTTTGGCGGTGGCGACGAAGTAGCGGTCGGCGATGCGGACACAAACACCCGATCCGAGCCAAAGGCCGCCCTCAGGGCGCAACAATAAGGCCACGGAGCGGTTCGAGAGAAGGCCGGCTAGCTGGAGTACGGCGGCTTTGATCGCGTCGCTTTTTCGAGATTCTATCCCTGACTTTTCGAAGAGCGACACTATGTCGCCCAGCGGAATGCGAGGTCGGTTCTCTTCAATTGCCATATCGCGCCGCCCCCGTGATCATCGCAGATGCGTGACTACCGCCCACTCATTGTCGCAGTCGTGGATCGCATTGACTGCGAGCTGACTACCACCGGCCTCTAAAGGCGCGTTGAGCGTAGGAGTTCAGACTGGCCGCTCCATCCGAGTTCACGGCTTTACGTCGTCTGGCAGACGCGAAATGACCGCGTCGTAAAGCTCCTGCGCGGTCACCAACGCCGCCCGCGCTTCGCGCTTTGTCAGTTCCGCCGGCTCTCCCGGATATCGAAACTTCCAGGCGTACTCGGTCAGCGGAACCGAGCGGGCAATTGTTTCTCTCAGAGCTGCGTCGATCCTGAGGCAGGCATCGCCCAGCTCTTTCAGGTCGTGCGTCTTGCGGAAGGGCACATCGTACCATACGAGGAACGCTTTCAATGCCTTCTCGGCGGCCTGCTGGCAGTGGAACACCGCGCCGCCGGCAAGAGTTTTTGCAGGCTTCAGCAATTCCTTCGCTATATCGAGGTCTTCTTTGGCTTTCCGGAGCCAACCCACAGTGTCCGCGACTCGCGCAGGGTCATGCCGCATAGAGAAGCTTTCCCTCGCGGAGCACGGTTCCGGGCAGCGAGGCCTTGAGATGGCGGCGGGTGTCGAAGTAGGACCGCGTACAAACTACGGCATCAACCGCACCCGTCGTTCCGAAACGCCACAGAGTTTCGTACGCGAGCCGACTGCGCCGTCGCTCGGCCGGAGCCTCGTCATCGACGACCACCAGCAGGTCATAGTCGCTGTCAATGCCAGCGTCGCCCCGTGCCTTCGACCCGAACAGATAGATCGCAAGCGGACGGTAGGCGTCGGTCAGCCGCCGCACGATCTCGGCCAGCTTCGCGTCACGGGCCATCAAATCGCTTTCGACTCGCTCCGGCATCGCTGTTTCTCGCGCTCATTTTTCCAAATGTCTCGGGTCCTTCACAACCATCAACTCGTAGCCGCGGTCGTCGATCGCCTTGTGAGTATTGCCGGGCGGCAGCCCGCAATCCGCACGTTCTGGAGACTCATTGATACGCCGCCGTTCTGGACGCCCGCCCCGCTAACAGACAAGGCCGGCGGGAAAACCGGATGCCGCTAACAATGATCGCCGAAACTTGGCGAAGGAGGGCTCGGAGCGAAGGTGCAAAATCGCGCCTTGGGCTCCCGAGGCGCCGGACTGTTTAGGTAGCGCGGCGGCTCGGATTGTTATAACTAGGCAATCGTATCCATGGTGAGGGCAATTCGGCTCTTTTTGCCGCTAGCCATTACTCGAAGTGACCGGAACCGGCTTCGACCAGCTCACATATCCGCGGTGGAGATATCATCGATGAAGGCAAAACAGGGTTGGATGGTGGCGGCAAGCCTGGCCATCGTGGTGCTTGCGATTGCAGGTCCCGTGCGGGCCTCGCAAGCGGACGAACGGGGAGTGCGGGCGGCCGTGGCCAGTTTCTACTCCGCCCTCAACGTGATGTTCACGGGCAACCTGGCTCCGATGGAAAGGGTTTGGTCGCACTCGGAGAATATCACCTACATGGGGCCGGACGGCGGATATGAAATCGGCTGGCGGGCGGCGCTGGCGAGTTGGCGCAAGCAGGCCGCGATGAAGCTGGGGGGCAAGGTCGAACCAACTCAAATCCATCTGATCGTGGGCAGCGACCTCGCCGTGGTGGACAATTACGAAAAAGGGGTCAACACCAACGCGGCGGGAAAGCCGCAGACGCTGCTGTTGCGGGCGACCAGTGTGTTTCGCAAGGAAGGGGGAAAGTGGAAGATGGTCGGGCATCATACCGATAGCCTTTCCTATTTGAAGAACTAGCCAGTGTCCTGAGTTTTGAAGTCCAGCGATCGACGAGGGCTAGCGCGAGTTTTAGAAGTAACCTACACCGCTCCGCGTCATCCTGCGGCCCGTGAATCTTTGCTTGTTCAAACCGGCCAGCGGCGCGAGCCGTGTCGAAACATCCGGCTTGCCCCTCCGCGTGATTACTCACGTCCTCTGAATTCCGTACCAGCATTAGGAGGCGGAAAAAAGCGAAAAGGCCGGCATCCTCGCATGAGGACGCGGCCTTCTCGCAAGGAATAACTGACCGAGCTATGCGGGCGCGCCCGCGAAACCTTCGGCGCTGCCGTGCAGGATCGCGTTGAAGCGGCGGTTGGCCAGATACAGGCGCTGCGCCTCGTCGTCGGTCACCGCGGCCCGGCGCAGGTCGCGCCGGCGAATCTGCCATACCCCGCCCACCATCGGATGGCGGCCTTGGCGGTAGCTGAAAAAGTAGTACAGGAACTGGCGCAACACCGAGCGCCGCGCTTCGGCCGACAATCCTCGTCCACCGGCCACGGTGAAGATCGTGTGGAGCAGGCGGCTGGGGGAATAGAAACGTTTGAAGGCCTCGGTATAGGCGTTGAACCACAGATAGCGGTCCATTCGATCGTGCTTGAGCGTGACATGCTGGGAATCGAGATTGTTGAAGTCCCAGTCGATGATCCCGCCCTCGCGCGCATAGCGAATCTGATCCTCGGTGCCCGGTAGCGGAGTCATGATGAAGAAGGAGACGATGTCGAAGCCTATCTGCTTGAGCATCCGGGCCGCAATCCGGCCGCAATCGGGGCCGTCGAAGGGAAAGCCCAGCATGTAACCGGCGTGCACCGAAATTCCCACCTTGTGCCAGTTGTCGACCACGCGGCGATATTTGTTGAGCAGCCGGGCGCGCGATTCGTCGGCCGCCAAGCGGTGATTGCGGTCCTCGGTGTTCTGGTACTTGGTGGCATGATTGAGGTTTTCGGGATTAAGCGACTCGATCCCGACGAAGGCCTGATAGCATCCGGCGCGCGCCGCCAGTTCGACGAAGCGCTGGCTGCGCGCATGTTTGGCGCTGCTCTTCTCGCCTTCGGCCACATCGGCGAAGCAGGAGGCATCGACATCCACCTGCATCATGAAGGACAGGCGGGGAAACTCTTTTTTGACTTCCACCATCCCAGTCAGGATTTCGTCCCAGCGCGGACTGCGAAAGAAGTCGTCATCGACCAGGAACAACGAATCGATGCCATGATTGAAGACCGCGTCGCGCACCCAGGAAATCACCGCTTGCGGGTCGCGCGAGCGCATCGTGCGCCCCATTACGTTTTTCACCGAGCAGTAGGAGCAGGTGAAAGGGCAGCCGCGCGAAGTGTCCAGGGTGGTCTGGGTGTCGTTGAAGAAGCGGGTCAGATAGCGGTCGTTGACCATCGGAAGCTGGGCATCGGTGATGACCGGAACCAGGATGTCGCCGGTGCCGGTCTTGGCGCGAATTCCCTCGCTTACCGAATAATTGGGCTTGAGTTGGCCGTCCAAAAAATCTTCGACCAGATCACACCAGAAGTTTTCGGCTTCGCCCACCGCGGTCGAGACCCCGCAACTATGCAGAAAGTCGCGCGACTGCGGATAGCCGCTGACGTGGAAACCGCCCATCACGGTCGTGAGGCCGTGGGCCACGAATTGCAGCGCCAAGTCGCGTCCGCGCGGATACTGGTTGGACTGCACCCCTGAAATTCCGACCAGCAATTCGACTCCGTCCTCGCGCGCCTTGTCGCGGATCGCGACAATTGTTTCCGGCCCGATCGCACCGTCGCAAATTTCGTCCCAGATGACGGTTTCCAAGTGAACATTGCGCTTGCTGCCGAAATTTCGGTTGTAGGAGTCGTTAAGCGCGGCCAATACCGTCAAGGTGTTGTTGGGCTGCACGCCCCAGCGATAAAACTGGACGTAACCATTGTCGTCGTAGCGCGAGGGTTTGATGAAATAAACCCGCACCGTGCGGCACGGTTCAGGCGTCAAGCTACCGGAGTCGCCCGAACCGGCTCTAGCGGTAAGTTGGGTGAACGGCCGCGAATTGGCATTCCCATAGCGGTTACGGCCTAAGATTAGGTAGCCCAAGCCCGTTGCGACCGCTAGAGTCAAAATTGTAATCGTTAAAACAAGCATCGCTAACTTCCTTCGCCTGAAGCTCCTGCGCTGTCGCGCGGTTGGTTCAAGCCCCCCGCCAAGCCACCTAACCGACTGGTCAAGTCTGCTATTCTGGTTACCCTAACCTGGGGCGGGGAGTCAACCGCTTCATCCCAAGCTGTTGGAATCGTCCCGCGGCGCAAGGCCACGGATGGCGTCTAACGGTACATTTCCACCAGATTTATCAGATCCAGATCGCGGTAGCGTTCAATTAAATAGCCCTTGATTTTTTGCACCGTGGCCATTTCCAGCACATCGTGCGCAATCAATCGAGCGGTGGCGTAATCCACCTTACGCACGATTTCGCGCACTACCGGGATAAACAGCGGGCTGAGGCTGAGTTCAGTCATCCCCATCCCGATCAGGACCAGAGTCGCCATCGGATCGCTGGCCATCTCGCCGCAGATGCAGACCTCCTTACCGGCCTGAAGTCCAACGTTGAAAACGTAGGAGATGGCGGCCAGGACGGCGGGATGAAGCGGCTCATAGAGCTGGGCGACTTTGGGATTATTGCGGTCGGCGGCCAGCAGGTACTGGATCAGATCATTGGTCCCGATCGAAAAGAAATCGACCTCCTGGATCATCCTGGGTGCCAGCCAGACCGCGGCCGGAACCTCGATCATGGCTCCCACCGGCAGGCTGGGGTTATGCTCTACCCCCTCGCGATAGAGTTCGGACTGAGCCTCGGCCAGCAGCTCGCGGGCTTGGCGCAACTCTTCCAGGCTGGAGATCATGGGAAAGAGCAGGCGCACGTTGTGACGTGCGGCAGCGCGCAGAATGGCGCGCAGTTGCGCCTTGAAGATGGCCGGCATCTCCAGCGAAACCCGAATCGAGCGCCAACCCAGAAACGGATTGTCCTCGCGCGGCACGCGCATGTACGAGGGGTATTTGTCAGCCCCCAGATCCAGCGTCCGGATCGTCGTCGGGCGATCCCCCAACGGTCGCAGCAGTCGGCTATAGAGCGCCACCTGCTCGTTTTCGTCGGGGAAATCCTCGTAAGTCAGGAAAGAAAATTCCGAACGAAACAGGCCGATACCCTCGGCGCCGTAGCGCAAAGCCATCTGGACGTCGTTTTGGAGCGCGATGTTGGCCTGCAGATGGACCTGATGGCCGTCGGGGGTGACAGTCGGCTCGTTGGGCTTGGTATTGAGCGCCTGGCGAAAATCGGCGTATTGGCGGGCCAGCCGATCGTACTCGCGCTGCACGTCGCCGGCGGGTTTTATGTACAGCGCGCCGGTGTTGCCGTCCAGGACCAGGTCGTCGCCTTCGCTGACCGCCTCCATCAGATGCTCGATCCCCACCACGGTGGGAATCTCGAAGGATCGCGCCAGGATGGCGGCGTGCGAGGTGGCACCGCCCGATTGCAGGGCGATCCCCACCAGGTTTTGATGGGAGAGCAGGGTCAGATGAGAAAGGGTCAGCTCTTCGGCGACCAAAATCGTCGGGCGCGCGAAGGGGGCGCGACTGTCCTCGCGCCGCAGATGGCGCAGTAACCGATGGCCCACGTCACGAAAATCCGCCGCCCGTTCCCGCAGATAGCCGTCCGCCATCGCCAGCATCGACGCGCTGATTTCCTCGATCACTCGGAACAGCGCGCTCTCCGCGGTATAGCCAGACTGAATCGCCTGCCGGATACGGGTCACGAACTCCTCATCCTCCAAAATCAGGCGATGGGCATCGAAAATTTTTAGCTCCGATTCCGGCATCAAGCTGGCCATCCGCGCCCGTAAAGCGTCCAGCTCCGCCCGCGCATGGCTGAGGCCGTCCTCCAGCCGGCGAATCTCCGCCGCATGGTTGGCGGTGCGTTGGTTCAAGTCGATGCTGTTGAGAAAGATGCCCACCTGATGGGCCACGCCATGGCCAAAACCGGGGGAAACACCCAAGCCGACCAGGCGCGGACGGCGAATCTTGATCGGTGTGCTTAGCCGGGTTTGGCCGCCCACCTTCTCGTAGCCTTTGAGTTGGCGCGTGGCCTCGATCATGCGCCGGCGATATTCGTCGCGCTCCTTCTCCTTGGTGGCCAGGCTCTGGCGCAGCCGAAAATTGGCCATCATCTGGGCCAGTTGGCTGCCGGCGGCCTTGAGCAGGCGCACCTCGGTGGCCGAAAAACGCCGTTTGCGTAAAGTCTGGACGACCAACACCCCCAGCGGGTCGCCACCGGGGCCGGGCACCGGAACCCCAAGAAAGGAGTGGTAGCGTTCCTCGCCGGTTTCGGGGAAATACTTGTAACGGGGATGGCTTATGGCGTCGACCACGGTCACCGGCGCCATGGTCTCGATCGCCAACCCGACCAGCCCCTCGTCGATTTGCATCGACACTTTGCCCACGGAGTCGCGGTCCAGGCCGACCGTGGCCCGCAACACCAGGCGCTTTTGCGCCGGATCGAGCAGGTAAAGCGAGCAGACCTCGGTCTCCATCCCGGCCGCGATCGCTTCGACCGTGGCGTCCAAAGCCTCGCGCAAGTCCGAGACCGAACCCGCCACCGAAGTGATGTTTTCGATTAACGAGAGCCGCTCGCCGGCGCCTGCCATGGATAAAGAAACCTTAATAAATGCTTGATTTTAACCTACATCCCCCCTGAAGCCAACAGCGAGCAAGGGGTGCCAAGCCGAAAGTAGCGCCGGATGCGCTGGCAGCGGCGCTACTTGCAAAATTTCAACCGAACGGTTCGGTTTCAGGCGGGTGGCGTTGTGGACAGGGTGATCTTGTTGATCTTGTCGCCTACCTTGATCTGGTCAACGACGTTCATCCCCTTAACGACCCCGCCGAAGATGGTGTACTGGCCGTCCAGTCCCGGTTGCGGCTCCAGGCAGATGTAAAACTGGCTGCCACTGGAGCGGCGGTCGGGATTGACGTCATCGCCTAGCCGCGCCATCGCCACCGTGCCGCGCAGATGCTTTTCGGTGGAGCTGATTTCGGCCGGCAGATCGTACCCCGGTCCGCCCGAGCCGTTGCCCTTGGGGTCGCCGCCTTGGACCACGAAGCCGGGCACGACCCGGTGAAAAGTCAGGCCGTTGTAAAAGCCGTCCTTGACCAGCTTGTCGAAGTTGGCCACGGTCTTGGGTGCAACTTGCGGATAAAGCTCGATTACAAAGTTGCCGCGCGCGGTTTCCACCGTCGCATAGGAATTGGTATGGCGCATGGGTAAACCCTCCGTGTCGCTGGATCGCGAGCATCCGGGGGTCATCCAGATGGCCAGCGCTGTGCCGAACACGATCGGCATCCAAAGATTTTTGAACATCAGGCTCCTTCCCGGCTGATGGCATTTGCAAAGCGGCGCGCATTGGCCGATTGCATTTGATTCGCCTCAGAGTAGGGCAGGATCGCTCACAGCGCAACTGCGTCGTCTCACTTCGCTGTTTCGCCGGCGCCGTCGTAAATCAACCTGCCTGCGACCACGCGCGCGAATTGGGTCAATTGATGGGCGCTGAGCTTGCCGTCTGGAAGGATGTGCAGGACTTGCCAACCCGCGACCACCAGACGATCGGCAATCAACCGCCGATGGCATCGCCACCACAATCCCTCCGAGCACATGAAGGCGACGCGCCGCGCGCGCGCCAGCGCCATCAGCTCATCCAGGCCGCAGGCGAACTCAGCTCCATCGGCATAATCGGCGTAAGCACGAAAAGCCGATACTTGCCAGCCGCGATGGGGTGAAGCCGGGCCCCGGCCACGCCGTCTTCCACCCAATTCGGCCAGCCATCGGTATTCTATCCCGCAATTGTTCAGCACCGCGCTCAGCTCCGCTTGGTTGAATTGGGGCCAACGGCGCGATCCGGGCAAGCTGCGCACGTCGACCAACACCTCGATCCCATGCCGTTGAAGCAACTCCTGGAAGGCCGGCCAGGGATGGGTGGAGTGGCCGATGGTGAAGACGGTTGGGCCAGACTCAGGAGCCGCCGGCGGCGCTTTGCGGGCTGCCGACATGGACTTGGGCCTGATGCTGGTTGGCGACCGCGACGATCAGTAGATGGTTGGGATGAAGATAGCGGCGCGCGACCCTCAATATATCCTGGGTTGTCACGTCCGCGATCAACTTGGGATAGCGGTCGGCGTAATCCAATCCGAGATGATAAATCTCGATCTGAAGCAGAAAATTGGCGATCGCGCTCTGGGTATCCAATTTGAGCGGAAAACTGCCGATCAGATATTTCTTGGCCGAGGCCAGCTCATCGGCGGCAACCGGCCCTTCCTGCATCTGGCGCATCTGGGCCAGAACCAGCTTGATCGCTTCGTTGGCGCTGGCATTTTTGGTCTCGAGCACCACCTCGAAAGCGCCCGGGTACAACCCCGCCGCATAATCGCTGCCGATCGAATAGGCCAGTCCCGCCTTGCTGCGTACCTGCTTGACCAGATGCGAAGCGAATCCGCCCCCGCCGTAAATGTAGTTCATCACCAGGATTCGGTAATAATCGGGATCGGAACGGGCGATGCCGGGGGCGCCCAGGATGACGTTGGCCTGGCTCACATCGCGATCGATAACCTTCAGGACCAGGCCTGCCGGCAGCGGCGGCGCGGCAAAGGGCGCTTGCGCCGGCGCGCTGCCTGAAAGCGCGCTCAGCTCGCGATTAAGCTGCGCTGCCACGCCGGCCGGATCGACGTCGCCCACTACCGCGATGACGGCACCCTTGGGGCGGTAATAGACATGGTAGAAATCGCGCACTTGCTCGGCGCTCAGCTTTTGTACCGAAGCGGCCGTGCCTTCGCTCAGATGGCCATAGGGAGTGGGGCCGAACAGGTCGGCGACGAAGGCCGCCTGGGCGGTGTAGCCGGGGTCTTCCTCGGCGGCCTTGAGTGCCGCTACGTCTTCCGCGCGCTTGCGTTCGATGTCGCGGTCGGTCAGCGCCGGTTCGGTCAGCACCTGCGCCATCAGCTTGAGGGTGTCGGGCCAATAACGTTTCAAGGAGGTGATACTGGCGGTGGCGTAGTCGCGGCTGGCCGAGACCGACAGCGAACTGCCCAGGAAATCAACCTGACGGTTGAGTTCGTCGGCCGAAAGCCGGCGCGTGCCCTCGGTCAGGCAGTCGGCGGTCAGATGGGCCAACCCTTCCTGCCCCTTGGGATCGCGTCGCGAGCCGGCATCGAAGGCGATCGCCATCGTGACCATCGGCAGGTTGTGCTGGGCGGAAACCAGCAGGACGGCGCCGTTGCTCAGGATCGAGCGCTTGATCTCCAGCGCGTTGGCCGGTCTTGAAAACAGCGCCAACAGGCTAAGCGTCACCGCTGCCGCCATTACTTGAAGCTTATGCCGCCTCACGACGGGCTCCCCCAAGCCGCGGGCGCGTGGCTGATGGGACCGCCCGCGCCGCCGCCGGCGGGATGGGGCAGCAGGCCGGTAGGTTTGAGAATCCCCAAAGTCAGGTTGGAGGGAACCAGGTATTTGCGCACCACCCGCTGAATGTCGGCGGCGGTGACCTTATCGATCGAGGGAATATACTGGTCAAGCTGTTTATAACCGCCGATCATTTCATACTGGCCCAGCATCATGGCCTCCCGAAAAACCGAGTCCTGGCCATAGACAAAGCTGGCCTGCTCCTGATTCTTAGCTTTCTGCAGTTCGCGCGCCCCCACCGGCGTGTTGGCCAATTGCGCTACTTCCTGATCCAAGGCTTGGATCACTGCTTGGGGCTGCACTCCGGGTCGCATCTGCGCCGTGAACCAGAACATCGTGGGATCGAATGCGGTCATGTCGTAATCGGCGTCCACGTCCACCACCAGTCGCTTTTGCTCGACCAGATCGCGATAAAGCCGCGAGCTCTTGCCGCCCGCCAGCACTTGCGAGGCCAGTTCGAGAGCAAAGGCGTCGCTGGCGTTGGCATGGTTGGGGACGTGATAGCCTTCGGCCACCGCCGGTAGATCGGCGGCGTGTTCCAGCGTCAGATGGCGCTCGCCCTGCTGCTGCGGCTCGATTTCCGTCACCGGCGGAGGCGGTGCAGCTTGGTTCTTGATTGGTCCGAAGCTCTGCCGAATCTGATTCATCACATGGTCGGCGTTGAAGTCGCCCACGGCGACCACGATCGCGTTTTGCGGCGAGTAGTAAACGGCGTGATAATCGAGGGCGTCCTTGAGCGTCAGTCCCTGAATGTCATGCATCCAACCGATTACCGGCCAGTGGTACGGATGCTCGACGTAAGCCTGGGCCTGAGTGGCTTCGTACAGCGCATCTTCGGGGTTGTCGTCGGTGCGCAGGCGGCGTTCTTCGATCACCACGTCCTTTTCCGAAGCGAAACCCTTGGGCGCGAAATTTGCCATCCGGTCGGCCTCCAGTTGAATAGGAACGTCCAGATGCGCGCGGTTGATGATCTCGAAATAGTCGGTGAAATCGGCGGTCGTGAAAGCATTATCGCGTCCGCCCGACTCCTGGATGATATTGGAAAACTCCTCGGGTGCGAGCTTCTTCGTCCCCCGGAACATCAAGTGCTCCAGCAGATGGGAAAGGCCCGTGCGACCAAAGCGCTCGTTGCGCGATCCAACCCGATAAAACACGTTGAAGGTTGCTACAGGCGCTTTATGGTTCTCCAAAACCAGGATGGTCAGCCCGTTGGGCAAGACCGCCTTCTTAACTCCGTCCGTCAGGCCGGCCTGCGCCGCCGCGCTCAGCGCCAGTACGCCGAGCGCGACCGTCGCCAGGGTCAGCCATCGGCCATGTGGCCTTGAACCGCTGCTTACCATGATGGGCTTCATCTAAGTCCCTCGCCTTGGCCACAGTCAACCATCATCCGCGTCCTGGGTCAGATGGCCGAGGTTCCTCAATTGCTCCGTGGCCGGCAAGCTTGTTAAATACATCAGGGGTAGACACGCATGCCATTGATGGGTGGTACCGATATTATCGAATTTCCCCGCCTGCCCGGCCCGCAACCACTAGGTCCAACGGCGCTAGGCTTGCACGAAATTCGCAGCGTACTGGCCAAATTCATGCGGATGATGTTTCCGATGGATTTCCGCCTCGACGCGTTGGAGGGACGCGGCCCGGTACCGGCTTTCCGTTACCCTTTGCTGGGAGGCGAAGTGCTTTACTTGCCCGAGCGAGCCGACGGCTTGGGCAGTCGCGCGCGGGCTTTCGTTTATTACAAGGTGATCGCCGCCCACCTGGCCGCCCGCCACGACTACGGGACGTTTGATTTCGCGTTGGCTCAACTCCCTCAATTTGAAGGCCGGGGCGAGCGCGGAGTGGAAGCGCTCGATGCCTACCTCGGCACTTTTCCCGACCCCAAGCTGGCGGGTGCGATGCTGCGCCTGTGCGAGGGGGTGCGAATCGACGCGGCGCTCAGCCGCCAGTTTCGCGGCCTGGCACCCGAAATCGCGCAGATCAATCAATATCTGGCCAGCCAGATGGTTTCGGGATCGGTCAGCGCAATGTTGTTCAAAGCTGCCGCCGAGCTGGCGCCGGAAGTAAACGGAGTCGAAGAGCTGGTGGTTGGGCAGGCCGCCGCTTTACTGGCCGAACTTCGCCGGCCGAGAGCCGATGTGCTGGCCAGCGTGCGCCAATGCGCGGCGCTCTATCGTTGGTTCACCCAATTAATCGAGCGGGCGCGGCGCGGGCCGCGCGAGGATCTCGACCAGCGGCTGGAACTCGACGAGCTCGGACGCAGCCTGGAGGGGCGGGTCGACGATGCTTTCGAGGAATTCATGGGCGGCGAAGAAGGGCCCGATGACGGCGGTACGGGCCAGGGTCAGCGGCTGCGGATGAAAGTGGGCGGACGCAAACCCCCGCGCGGCAACCGCACGCTGAGCGCCGAAGAGATTCGCAAGCTTTTGGAAGAGGGGGCTGAGTTGACCCCCAGCGAAGACAGCCCGGGCAGCGGCGAGGCCAGCGCGCAGCCCTATCTGAGCGAGCTGCAGGACAAGGAATTGTTGCAACAGCTCAAGGATCAGCTTGCCGAAGCCGGCGCGCTTTCCAGTCACGGCCGCTTGATGATCGGCCGCGGCGGCAGCGAAGTGCCCTATTACATCTACGACGAGTGGGACACTTCGGTGGCCGATTACCGGCGCAACTGGTGCCATCTGCGCGAGATCGTACTCAAAGGTGACGATGGCGAATTCTACGCCCGCACGCTGCGCCGTTATGCCGAATTGTTGCCCCAGGTGCGCCGCCATTTCCAGCGTATCCGCCCGGCCTCCTATCGCATGGTGCGCGGCCTGGAGGACGGCGACGACTTCGATTTGGACCGGGTGATCGAATACCGGGTGGACCATCTGATGGGCAACTCGCCCGATCCGCGGGTTTACAAGGCACGCAAACGCGAGGCCCGCGACGTCGCCACCCTGTTCCTGCTCGACATGTCGGCCTCCACCGACGAGGGGATATCGGCCGAGGGTGGCAACCCGATGTTCGCCCGCGACAGCTACCGCGACAGTTTCTATGCCCGCGCCAACAACGGACGGCCTCGGCGCATCATCGACATCAACAAGGAGGCGCTGGTGATCATGGCCCAGGCTTTGGAGGAGCTAGGCGACACCTACGCCATCATGGGCTTCTCCGGTCATGGCCATGACAACGTCGAGGTCTATCAGATCAAGGAATTCAATTCCGAGCTCAACGCCGAAGTCAAGGCGCGCATCGGCGCGGTCGAACCCAAGCGAGCGACTCGGATGGGCGCGGCTTTGCGCCACGCCGCCGAGAAGTTCAAGAACGTGGCCTGTCGCTCGCGCCACGTGATCATGCTCAGCGACGGGTTTCCCCAGGATTTCGACTATGGACAGGATCCCCGCTCCAACAGCTACGGGATCCAGGACACGATGGTGGCGCTCAAGGAGCTGGAAGCCGGCGGGATCCTGCCCTTTTGCATCACGGTCGATCGCACCGGCCATGATTATCTGCGCGATATGTGTCCGGCGGCGCGCTATATGGTGATCGAAGACATTGCTTCGCTGCCCGCCCAACTGCCCAAAATCTACGAACAGATCGTGCGCTCCTAACGGGGCGCGATGTTTCGACACGGCTCGCGCTGCTCGCCGGCTTAACATAACAGGAATAAACCCCGGGTCTTCAGTGGGGCGGGCCGCCGTGCCCGCGGCTCGACATGACGGCAAGGGAACGGGACTAATCGCCCTGGCATCAACGTCATTCCAAACTAAGTGAGGAATCCGCCGAAGGCGGTTTCAGGGGTGACTTGGGAAGAAGTCCGCAGTAATCGCGCGGAGGAACCGCGCGAGATGTTTCGACACGGCTCGCGCTGCTCGCCGGCTCACCGAGGGGAGAAAAATTCACGGTGAGGTTGCCCGCGCATTGTCGAGCGCCTCGTTGTGGGCATCACGGAAAAGCCCTGCGAGCAACCTGCGCGAGGGCTTTGGCCCTACGTTTCGCCGGATTCCCAGCAGGCGCCATAAACAAAAAGCCCCCTGGCAAAATCATGTAGACTTGCCAGGGGGCCTTTGCGCGCGGTTGTGATCTCAGAGCCAGCCTAGCTGGCAGCTACCTCGGAACCGGAAACGTTCATATTCTGTTCTTCGTACTTGGAGACAAACCGGCTGCGCGACCAGGCGATGAAGGCCGGCAGCACCAGCACGCCGGCGAACATGTTGGTGAACATCAGGAAGATCAGCAGCACGCTCATCTCGTTGTGGAAGAGCAGCGGCGAGAAGGCCCACGGCACGATCCCGCCCACCATCACGGCGAAGGTGGAAAAGACCGCCGCGCCGGTGGCGGTGATCCCGGTGGTGACGGCGTCGGTCAGCCGCATCCCTCGCATCACCTCGTCCTGGATGCGGGCCACGACATAAATGCCGTAGTCCACGCCCAGCCCGATACCCAGCGATATGACCGGCAGAGTATCGATGGTCAGACCGATGCCGCGCAGGCGCATGTAGATGAAAGCGGCGAAATTGGCCAGGATGCAGGAGAGCACGAACAGGATACCCGCCACGAAGGAGCGGAAGGCCAGCACCGAGAAGACGAACACCACCACCAGCACGAAGGTGATGTTGATGATGTCCAGCTCGAAGAGCACGTCATTGGCCGCCGCGTAAAGTCCCGCGATTCCGCCCAGCCACTGGACGTCCAAGGTGGAAAATTTAGGATCGGGCGTGATGCGCTGGCTGACGTAGTCGGAAATTCCTTTGATCACGTCGGCCAGGGTAGTGAAGGTATGGTCCTGTAGCATCAGGCGGACACAGGAAATCGCACCTCCCCCGTTGGTAAAGTAATGCTGCATCTGGCCCGGGCCAGTGCTGCGATTGAACAGATACATCAAATCCGAGGCGCCGCGTACGTTGGTGGGTAATCCGTAATACTTCGGATGACCGTTATGGAACATCTGGTTGAAGGGCATGAAGATTCCAGTGGCCGGAGTTTCCACCTGGATGATGCGAGGATCGGTGAGCAGGTAGCCTCTCATCCGCGCTTCCATGCGCAAGGTGTCCGGGGCCAGGCCGGTTGAGAGGTTGGCTAGCGCGCCCTTGGCCTCAATCACGATCCAGCCTTCGTCCACCGGAAAGTACTTGGAGATGGCATTGATGTCGCGGTTGATCTTGGAATCGGCCCGATACAGCGGGGTGCCGGGCGTGTCGTAACCGATTTTGGCCTGGTCGCCGGCCGCGATACCCCAGACCATGATGATCCCGGCGATGATCAGCAACCCCCCGCGCATCGCACCCGGCGTAACCGGAATCTCCACCAGCTTGCCCAGTCCGTTCTTGAAGAAGGCCGGAGTCAGGTCCCACAGCTTCTCGCCCATCGCGCCGCCCTTGAGCCGAGGCACCGGCGAGAAGCTCAGGAAGATCGGCTCGAAGACAAACACCATGGTCAGGGTCGAGGCCAGCCAGACCGCTCCCGCCAGGCCGATATGATGCAGGACCGGGATGCCGCCCAGGGAGACGAAGATGATGCCGGCGATGTCGGCTACGATCGACAGGAAGCCCGGCGGCAGCATGTAGTTGGTGGTGGCCACGATCGCCACGTACTTGTCGCCCGAGGCGTCCAGCTCGTTGTAGTAGCGCCCCTGCCACTGGATGCCGTGGCTCAAGTCACGCGCGGTCAGGATGAATGGGATGACCAGCATGACCGGGTCGAAGTTGTAGCCCATCCAACCCACGAAGCCCAGGCCCCAGATAGCCGACAAGCTGCCGGTGACGATCGGCACCCACCAGATATTGCGATGGCCCAGGCTGACGTACAGCAGCACGATCATCGCCAGCACCGCGGCGACAAAGCAGATCATGATCGCGGGCAGGTAATGATAGCCGTAACCGCGCACCATCGGCTCGCCGGCCAGATACACCAGGGTATCCTTGTCGGTGTACTTCTTGGCGATCGCCTGAGCGTCATCGAAGAGTTCCTTGTAATTCATGTGCTCTTCGTTGAACGACGCGGTGATGAGGGTGGCCTTGTCGTCGCGACTGATCAGATGACTGAGCGCGCCGCGATGGATGAAGACCTGCTTACGCAGCTGCTCCACCTCCGCCTGGGTGTCGGGGGGATTGGGATACATGTAGGGATGCATGTCGATGCCGCCAGGGACAGCTTCGGCATAACCCTCGCGAAAGGAACCCAGCGAGAACACTTCGTTGTGATTGACGCCGTCCATCTTGTTGACGTCAAAGGTGATATCGCTGATTTTGTTGAGGGTCGGGATGGTGAAGATGGTGCCGTGGCGCGCCTCCAGCATCACGACCAGAGTCTGGGCGCCGCCGAAGACCTTGTACTTTTCGTAGAGCTGAGTGTAGGGGTGGTTGCGCGGGAAGAAGTCGGCAAAATTGGTTGCGACCTGGACCTTGGTTACCCCGTATACCATGAAGGCGCTGATCAGGATCAGGAGGATTCCCACCGGTAGGCGAAAGCGCAGGACGAAGCGGCCCAGCCCGCCCATCCCCTCGGCGGCATGGCCGTCGATCTTGTCCAGCACGCCGGCCGGCAATCCTGGCCGCAACGACTCGCGCCAGCTATGTTCGCCTGTCGCCGCGCTCAGGTTTCGCATTCTATTTTCCGTCTCGGATGCCAAGGCTCGCCTCCGTCATGCGCTGCCGCGACGTGCGCGGGCGCGTCCTTTAGTCTCGTGATGGCGCCGAGTCGCCTGGTGCGATCCGGCCCGGAATCGATGGTCAATTGGCGTGGGTAACAAAACCGTCAAGTTTGCCGTGGAGCTAGCATTTGGAGGCTGTTGGGGATTATTTCCGCCGCAGGACTTTCCCCCGCCGCCCGCTGCGCGCTGCCTTACCATTTTTCTGCTTCACACTCGAAGTAATAGGACGTGCACGTGTCCGTATCCCAGTTACACTAAATCGGCCAGCGCCAGCTTTCAATCCGTCGTTTTGCCTGAGCCAACCGTGACGACTGGTTGCGCGGATATTTACCATAATGCGGGCGCAGATTGTCAAACCAAGAACCCAAACGGGTTTTCTGTCCCGAAATGGCGCATCGCTGGGCTCGCGCCAACCGAAAAAGCTTTTCAGGGAATAGGTATTTGCAACTGTAAGCAGTATGAATTCATACCCCGGCATTGTTATCCAGTAACCGCCCTCAGGCTCGCCTTGGATTTCCGAGCAGTCTGCCAGCAGTCGCGTTCACGCTCGGAAAACTTGCTTTGCGTGCGCGAGTCGCACAAGCTCATCGAATGGACTCGAGGAGCTTGGAGCATGGAATTGGCCGCGCGCTGTGGTGGGCACAGGGCGGGGTGGGAGTGCTGGCGTTATTGCTGGCGGCCGGGCCGGCGCAGGCCACGCTGGGGCAGGCCCTGGATTCGGTGGCGGTCGACCGGCAAACCATCAGCCCCGGCGGTGCGTTGACTCATCAAAACGCGGCCGGATACAGCGTCAGCCAGTTTCAAACCGCGGCGGGAACCACGGTACGAGAGTATGTGGCTCCCAACGGAATCGTCTTTGGCGTCGCCTGGGACGGTCCGCAGCCTCCCAATCTGGCAGTGTTGCTGGGCCAATACTTCGGCCAATTTCAAAAAAATGTGCGCCAACAGCCATTGGGGCTACGCCGCTCGCTGGTCCAGGGTAACGATCTGGTGGTCCAAACCGGGGGACATATGCTCGCGCTTAAGGGGCGCGCCTATGTGCCCAGCCTGATCCCGGCGGGGGTGGACGCGGAGGTGGTTCAGTGAAGGTGCGCAGCTTGCTGCCGCTGATGGGCGCCTGCTTGACCCTAATCTGGACGGCGTGTGGCCAGGGCGGGAGCGGTTCTGGAGCCAGCAGCAATAACACTCAGCCCACTCCGGCCGTGGCTCGCAACGCGATGGCGTTGGTGGTTAACAGCGGTCCTGTACCGAGCGTGCGCTCGGCCGACCGTGCCTTCACCTCGGTCACGATCTGTCCACCAGGCAGCGGTAACTGTCAAACCATCCCTGGCATTCTGGTCGATAGCGGCTCCTTTGGCCTGCGGCTGTTCGCGCAAACCGTCTCCGTCAGCTTGCCGTCTATCACCGACGGTGGAATTCCGATCGGCGAATGCGCTCCGTTTGCCAGCGCGGTGGTGGCGTGGGGGCCGATGGTGAGCGCGAATGTGATTTTGGGCGGCGAGCCCGGGGTCACGGTACCGATTCAAATCATGGCCGACAGCTCGTTTGCGCAGGCCCCGAGTAGTTGCAGCAGCTTGGGAGTGGTATGGAGCGGTCCTGCCGATCCGAGCGCGGGAGTCAACGGCGTACTTGGGGTTGGCGTCTTTCCCACCGATCGCGGCGCCGGGCTTTATTTCGCCTGCCCGGCCAACGCCAGTTGCGAGCAGATTAACGAGACGCCCTCCCAGGACGCGGCCGATCCGATCGCATTTTTGCCGGCGGATAACAATGGCGTCCAATTTCAATTGCCGGCGGTCGGAGCTAATGGCGCAGCCGTAGTGAGCGGCCAGTTGCTGATGGGCATCGGGACCCGCTCCAACAATGGGTTGGGCTCAGCCGCAGTCTACAGTACCGACAACGTAGGTAACTTCAGCACGATCTTCAATGGCCAGAAGTTGCCCGCCAGCTTTGTCGATAGCGGCAGCAACGGGCTGTTCTTCGAAGATGCCCAAATCGGTACCTGCCCTTCGGATCCGGGCTTTTTCTGCCCGCCCAGCACCTTGGGGCTCAGCGCCCAGCCGGTGGGCGTCAACGGCCAGAGTTCGACGGTGGCCTTCGACATCGCCAACGCCGAACACCTATTCAGTACCGGCAATAGTGCCTTTAATAATCTAGGCGGACCTTTTTCCGCCGGCCAATTTGACTGGGGATTGCCCTTTTTCTTGGGGCGCAACGTGTTCGTGGGCTTTGCCGGTGCCAGCACGCCAGGAGGTTCGGGGCCCTTCTATGGCTTTTAAATACAAGCGGTGCGCTTTGGCTTCGGGGATTGGCGAGGGCGCAGGCCGACTCTGACGTGCGGGCCCGGCGAACTTGGAAAGCCCTGCGGTGCAGCGTGTTCCACGGCCATCGGCGTCGAACTCGCAAGCCCGTCGCCACTTGCGAAGATGTGTATACCGAGGGGCTGGCACGGAAAAGGCGGCGAGCTGAAAACCAGGCAACCTCAGGTTGCCTGGAGTGGTTCCAACTCGGCCAAACGGCGCTCGGTGCGGATAGACTTCAGCGCCGCCTCGCGTACCGACTCGAAATTCTTCTCGAGCCAAGGCTGTAGAAGCGAGCACACCCGTGCCGGCGTAGCTTCGACGAGGCTTCCCGCGAGCCGGCATCGGAAGGCGAATTTCTCCAGCCCCCCACTGTGTTCAAGCGAAACCGTGGCCAGAGCACCGGCGCCGGCCCCGACCGTGTCGAGCACAATCAGCCGGTAGCTGCCTCGCGGGGTTGTCAGCAGCTTGTCCATGGCGGCGAGGGCACCGGCTCAGGCCGCGCGGGGCAGGGCCTTTATTTTGACTCTGCTCTCCCAGAACAAGACCACCGGGCCGGCGATATAAATCGACGAATAGGTACCGGTGATGAAGCCGACCAGCAGGGTGAAGGCGGAGGGGCGTAGAATGGGACCGCCCAAGGCCAGCAACACGATCAGTACCACGATCGCAACCCCGGAAGTCAAAATGGTGCGCGAGAGGGTTTCGTTGATCGCCCGGTTCATGATCACGGGCAGGCTTTCGCGCCGCCGCTTGAGCGCGTCCTCGCGAATCCGGTCGGAGACGATAATCGTGTCGTGGACCGAATAGCCGATTACCGTGAGCAAGGCCGCCAGGGTAGTCAGGTCGAACTGCAACTGGGCGATAACCAGGGCTCCGGTTACCACCAGGATGTCGTGGATCAAGGCGATTACCGCGCCCGTGCCAAAGCTCCAGCTCACGTTGCGGAACTGCCAAGCGATAAAGACTCCCATGAAGATGGTGGCGACCACCACCGCCCCGATCGCGTCGCGACGCAGATCCTTGCCCACTCGTGCGCCGACGCTTTCGACCCGCAGTACCTCTGCTCCGCCCGGACCATAGCCCTTGTCCAGGGCGGTCACCAGGAGGCTGCGAAAATTCTTGAGGTTGCTTACCTTCTCAAAGCGCACCAGGTATTGATAGCCGACCTGGCCGAAGTCCTGGATAGTCACGTCGCCCAGGTTGAGCGGTTGAAGCGCATGGCGCAGGACCTCGGCGGAAGTGGCATGGGTGGTACGGATCTGAACCACGGTGCCACCGGCAAAATCGACGCCGTAATTGAGACCGCGGAAGATCAGCAGCAGGAGGGCGGCAATATTGATCGCGGTGGAGAGCAAGACGAAAAATTTTCGCTTACCAACAAAGTCGACATTGACATCCGCAGGAATGAGCTGTAGGGCCATCGCCTCTCTCTACTTTGACCGCCAAATTGCAATCAGCGGAAGGCCGGGCTGCGCCGCCATTAGATAAATTAGCCCGGCCGACGCTTAATTAAAAGCGCGCGCGCAGGCTCGACCTTGGACTCAAGCGGCGGCCGTGCGGCTCTTAGCGCACTTGTTGCAAACGTTATGCAGGTTGGCCGGGTCTTCGACAATTCCCTCGTCGAGCGAATGGCAGACCTTCAGACATTTGTCGCAGATGAAGTAAATGCCTTCGATGGTCTTGTTGATGCGTTCGCGATTGAGAATCCGCCCCTTGAGCTTTTCGATGCGAATGCCAAGCAGATCCTCGTACTGGCGCTTGATCTTCTTTCGCCCGGCTTCGTCGCGAGGGAGGTCGGCGTCATCTTCGTGCTCGTCGGCTTCGGTCAAACCGGCGTAGAGGTCCGACTTCGACGATTTAGCGGGCTTACGCGCTCTGGCCACGATGTTTTCCAACCTCGATTAGCGGGTGCGCGCGTTGTAGCCGCAATTCTTGTCACACACCCAGAAAAAGCCGCGTTTGCCGAAGCCGGTGTAGAAGATGACTTTGCTTTCGGCGCCACAGCTCGGGCACATGTGTTTATGCGCCGCCTCGGCACCCCGTTCGGCCGTCTTTGCCTTTTTCTCCGCCATCGGCTGCCCCCGTCAAAAAATCGCCCGACCGGTCAATGCTGAACAAGGTCGGGCTCGCGCTTAAGGCTAAACGCTAGCTTGCCATCCAGTCAATACGCCCAGTGCCCGATTGCGTCGCGCGCCGTGCCGGTCTAAGCCTGATAAGCTTGGATCCGACCCTCAAAGAAGACGACGCGGTCATTTTTATCGATCGCAAGGGACGTCAATATCTCAAACGCTTGCGGCGGGGGCGGTTGCTCACGATTCGCGGCCAGATTGCGGCTGAAGCACTGTTCGGGCTGGCCGAGGGTTCGCGGGTCAAGTTCAGCACCGGCGAGACGTTCTTGGTCTTGCGTCCCACCTATGCCGACTTGATCCCGCTGCTGCCTCGTCAAGCCCAGGTAATTTATCCCAAGGATACGGGACCGCTGCTGATCTGGGGCGACGTTGTTCCCGGCGCGCGAGTCATCGAGGGCGGGATCGGCGCGGGCGCTCTGACGATTGCATTGCTGCGCGCGGTGGGCGAGCGGGGCCAAGTCTTTTCTTACGAACTGCGCGAGGATTTCGCTCGCATGGCACGCGACAACGTGGCCGCCTTTTTCGGCCCAGCCCCAAACTGGTCGCTTAAGCTGCGCGATTTGTACCAGGGTTTCGACGAACAGGGGGTCGATCGCATCTTCCTTGACCTGGCCGAGCCCTGGCGCGCGCTGCCCCAAGTCGCTGCCGCGCTGCGCCCCGGAGGCGTGCTGGTTTGCTACGTTCCCACCGCGTTGCAGCTCAAGGACAGCGTCGAAGCGCTTGAGCAAAGCCCCGATTTCGCTCAGATCGAGTGCTTCGAGACGCTGTTGCGGCCATGGCAGGTCAAGGGACTGAGCGTACGCCCGGTCCATCGCATGGTCGGCCATTCCGCCTTCATTGTGGTGGCCCGGCGGCTGGCGCCGGGCTAAAGGCTACTTGGTCTCCAGCACCTCTTGCAGGGTGCGCACGGCTTCCACCGCGGTGGGCATCCCGCTGTATTGCGATAGGTGTAAAATCAGCTCTTTGAGTTCGTCGGGAGTGATTCCGATATTAAGCGCGCCGCGCATGTGGGCGCGCAGTTGCGGTCCCCGCCCCATCGCCATCAAAGCGGCCACCGTGATCAGAGAGCGGGTTTTGAGCGGCAGGCCCGGCCGCGCCCAGATGCCGCCGAAGAGCTGTTCCTGGATGAAGTCGCCGAGATCCTTGTGAAACCCCTCCATCCGCTCGGTCTGGGCCCGGGTCTGAGGGTCGTTGCCCCAGAGCTGCTGACGAATGTGGGCGCCTTTGTCCCGCAGATCGTTGGCCATTGAAAATCTCCCATGCGGCAGGGCTGCCGCCGCGCTATTGGTTGCTACCTTCGACTTTGACCCCGGCACGCTCCTCCTGCAAGGTAAACTGGGCAAAGAAATCCAACTCGCCCAGCCCTCGCCGGATAAGCTCGGCCAGATCCTGCTCCACCAGCGCCGCCGCTGCCATCGGTACCTCGAGCTGACGGGCCAGCTCGGTCGCCAGGCGAAGGTCCTTGCAAGCCAGCTTAAGCGCGAAGCGGGGCGGTGAAAAATGGCGCTCGCCCAGCAGCTCGGGCATCATTCGCAACATCCCGCGCCCCTGGCCGTAAGCGCCGGCCTCGATAGCCGCCACCAACGCCGCTCCCGGTACGCCTGCCTTCACCCCCAGGGTCAAGGCTTCCGAAAACACCTTGATGCTGCAGACCGAGATCAGGTTATGAACCAGTTTGGCTACCGAGCCGGCGCCGATCGCGCCGATATAAAGCAACTTATTACCCAGCGCAGCGAGAACCGGCTTGGCCCGCTCGAAGACCGCCGCTTCGCCGCCGACATAAATCGCCAGCGTGGCCGCCTCGGCGCCGGCCTTGCCGCCACTTACCGGTGCGTCCAGCATCGCCACCTCGCGGCGCTGAAGCTGAGCATGAAGCTGGCGGACCAGGGCGGGCGAGTTAGTCGAGAGATCGATGTAAAGCGAGCCTGGCGCAAGTGCGGCGGCGATCCCATCGGGACCTGAAACGACGGCTTCGACCTCGCGCGGGCCCGGCAGCGAGGTCATCACGAGTTCGCTATGGCGGGCCAGGGCATGAGGCGAATCGGCCCATCGAGCGCCAGCCTGAAGCTGGCGCTCGGCCAGCTCGACGCGAAGATCGTGGACGGTCAGCTCGTGGCCCGCGGCCAGCAGATGCAAGGCCATCGGTCCGCCCATGTTGCCCAGGCCAATGAAACCGATACGCATGACGCTTCTCCCCGCTTGGGGCCGCGCGATTGCGACCCTTGTCTACACGGCCCAACTTATCGCTGCGCGGCGTCATCGACCATAGCTCGCCGCAGTTGCGCGATGGTCGGAAAGCGAGGGGAGGGCGGCGCGACAGCGACGCCCTCCGGCGTGAGGACTGGGGCTATTGCAGCACCTGCTGCAGGCCAGCGGGAGTCGCGTAGCGTTCGTAATTGACGAACTTCCCTGGGGTGTCCTGGTTGACCCAGACCGCGTCCGCTCCTTCGGCCGGCGGCAGGAGCAGGCTCTGATGGTCGTTCTGGAAGTCCGGATTGTCGTGAGCCCAGACTTGCCCGGTCATGAAAACGCCGCCGTCGGGCTTTTTGAGCGGCATCGGAAAAGGCACCATCCCGCGCCAGAACTTGTTGTTCTGATCCCAGGTGTCGTACCCGGCGGTAGAGGCGGTTTCCTTGTCGAGGTAGGAGATTCGATTGGCGTGGCAGTAGCCGCGATCCCATTGCGGCAGGCGCTGCAGTTGCAGTGCGTACAGATCGCGCACCTGCCAGGGACCAAGCACCTCGGGCTTTGGCACCAGGTTCAAGGCCGGTGGATAGTAACTGCTCCGTTTGGTGGAGGCGTCCTGCGAGGCGCGATCGTTTCTGAAGACGAACATCAGCATCTTGTGCAGTCCCAGAAACTTGGCTTGGAACCAGGTTGGCGGCAGCGGCACCGGAGTCTCGTCGTCGTTGTCGAAATCCTGTCCCTGGAAGGGCGCGCAGCGCGAGTTGCTGGACAGGCGCAGAGTGCGGCGCAGACTGGGTACGAAGACGTAGGATTCCGGAAAGCGCTCGGGGTCGCTCCAGGTAAAGTTCAGCGCGGTCAGGTACTTGATCTGTTCGGGTTCGAGCTGTTCGGCGGTATGGGCGAGATAAAAACCGTTGGCCTGTGGCACCTGCATCGGATAGCCGGGATCCACGATATGCATCAAGGTGTAGCCGATGATCAGGGCGCGCAGGAAGGTGACGTTCTGATAACGATCGACGTCATAGACCTGGGCCCGATTGTACACCACCACCGCCGGCTCGTACTGAAAGTAGGTATCGTACATCAGCTTGTAGCCAGCCAGCGGATCGGATGTGGTGATGTTGGGAAAGGGTTGCCCGGCGACGTAACCGCGCATCGTGTAGCCGCCGTCGGCCGCCTTGGCCAGTTGAACCTGCTTGCTGTAACGCTCGGTGGCGTCCCAGTACCAGTGCCCGATGTTGTAGGAACGGGTGGGCCCCACCTCTACCCTCGCGCCGGGGGGAACCTGGGTGGTGGGGTTGTTGCTGGTCCACATCGACTGGAAGGTGACCGACATGAAGTTTTTGTACTTCTGCCAGTTCTGAGCGGTGATGGTGGTGCCGGGCGGGATCGTGTCCTGCGCTGGCGCGGTCGCCGCCAGTCCCCCAACCAGCGTTGCCGCAAGCAGCACAACAGCGAAACGGCTCATGGTCTGCGCGCTCCCCTATGTTAGGTTGCGCGACGCACCCGCCATCGGATGGCCAGGTTTGGTATCGCATCTCGCGAGGCTAGCGCCGCGCAACGTCCCCCAGACTCGCCCTCCCCAGGGCAATCTTTGTTACCTGCCGAGCCATCGCAATCGCATAAATTGCGTGATGGCGTCAAGACATGGAACCAGACTTCGGCTTAATTGGGCAATTTCTGGCTCTTTTCGACGCACCGGCCCCTCAACCGCCCGGCGCGGCCGCTTAAAGCGCGGCAAAGGCACGGTTGCGATGGAACCAGGGTGGTGCCGATTCGATTGCCGCCAGGACCCGGGTGGGCTCGTTAACCACGCTCCACATTTGCGCATGGCGGGGATCCATGAAGCGCTGCTCGATGCAGGCCTGGAGCAATTTGACGCAATCGTCGAAAAAGCCGCGGGTATTGACCAGCACGATCGGGCCGGCATACAGCCCCAGTCGTTTCCAGGTGATAGCCTCGAACAATTCTTCCAAGGTGCCGCAGCCGCCAGGCAGCGCGACGACGGCGTCGACCTCGGCGATCATGGCGCGCTTGCGTTCATGCAGATCGTTGACCAGCCGCAATTCCGAGAGCCCTTGATGGCCCCATTCCAGGTCGTACATGAAGCGGGGCAGGATACCCACGACCTTACCGCCTGCGCCCAGAGCGGCGTCGGCCAGATGGCCCATCGAACCAGCCGCGCCGCCGCCATAAACGATCGTTACACGATGGCTGGCCAGTTCCCGGCCCAAGTCGGCGGCGGCTTGATGATAGACCGGATCGCATTGACGGCTGGAGGCGCAATAGACGCAGACTCGTTGGATTACCATGGGCATAGCCTAGCGCGCGCCGCGCCAATGCCATAGCGAGGTTACTGGCGCGGGGGTTTGAAGACTGGCCGACGAGTTTTGGCGGCCTGTTCCTTGAAGAGTTCAAGCAGGGCGTTTTCGCGCCGTCCGCTGGACACGCAGACCTGGTTTTGCTGGGGATGAAAGGGGACCTGGATCGGGGTGCTGTAATTGGCTTGGACACTGACGGTGGTAGCTTCGTTGCCCGCCGGTTTCAGATAGATATTGAAGACCGAGCTGCTGCCGGCGGCAGGCTGTGCAACCTGCTTGCCCACCGCGGTGCCGACGATACCGCAATCGGCATCGTACAGCGTGAAAGCGATACCCTGGGTTTCGATAATCCCGTGGCTAGGGTCCTGGGCCACAATGGTGTAACCCAGGTCCTTCATCACCTTGGTGACGGCGTCCCAAGTCAGATCGTAGGGCGCGCCAATCACCATCTTGGTGGGCGGAATCGAAGCCGGTGGTGGCGCCTGCGGGGGATAGAGGCAGCCGGTCAGTGCCAATGTTGCCAGAACCGGCCACCAGTTGCGGGGTTGCATCCCGTGCCGGCGGCCGGTTGCTTTCTGCTTGCGGTATCGCAACAATCTCGCCATCACTGGTCCGGCGCTAGCGGCTCCCGTGCCGCCTCTGGCTGTGGTAAGGTGAGGACAATCGCCCCCAAGTTTTACAAAGGCTTATAAGAGTCATGTCAGGCCATTCTAAATGGAGTTCGATTAAGCACAAGAAGGCGGCGCGTGACGCCAAGCGCGGCAAGCTGTTCACCAAGCTGATCAAGGAGATCACCATCGCCGCGCGCTTGGGCGGGGGAGACATCAACGCCAACCCGCGCTTGCGCACCGCCGTCAGCGCGGCCAAGGCCCAATCCATGCCCAACGATAACATCGACCGTGCGATCAAAAAGGGCACTGGCGAGTTGGGCGGAGCACAACTGGAAGCAGTGGTGTACGAGGGCTACGGGCCAGGTGGAGTGGCGATTATCACCGAAGCTTTTACCGACAACCGCAATCGCACGGTGGCTGAGGTGCGTTCGATTTTTACCCGCCACGGAGGCGCCTTGGGCGAGGCCGGATGCGTGGGGTGGATGTTCAAGAAACGCGGCACGCTAAGTGTGGAACGGCAGGCGGTGGAGGAGGATCGGCTCATCGAACTCGGCCTGGAAGCGGGCGCCGACGACGTCAACACCGACGATCCTGAAGCTTACGAAATCACCACCAGCCCCGAGGCCTATACCGACGTACGCGAGGCGTTGGAGCGGGCCAACATCCCAATTGCCGACGGCGAAGTCGGGCTGGTGGCCGAGAACACGGTGCACGTCACCGGGCGCCACGCCGAGCAGGTGCTGAAGTTGCTGGAAGAGCTGGAAGATCATGACGACGTGCAGAGCGTGGCTTCCAACTGCGAGATGGATCCCGAGGAAATGGCGCAATTTTCCGCTGCTTAGAGCGACACGTGGTCTAGCGAAATTGGGAGGGGCTGGCGGATGCGGGTTATCGGGGTGGACCCGGGTAGCGTAGTCACCGGTTATGGGTTGGTCGACGGTACGCAGGGGCAGTTGAGCTTCATCGCCGCGGGCGTGATTCGCAACCCGCTCGCCCTTGAATATGGCGACAAGCTGCTCAACATCTATCAGCATCTTTGCGCCTTGATTCGTAAATACGCACCCGATGCGATGAGCTTGGAGCGCAGCTTCGTCGCCAGCAACGTGCAAAGCGCATTTCGCCTGGGTGAGGTTCGCGCCCTGGCTTTGCTGGCCGCCGCCAGTTGCGATTTGCCGCTATTCGAGTACGCTCCCGCTCAGGTCAAGCTGGCGGTCGCCAGTCACGGCCGCGCCGATAAGGCGCAGGTCAAGTTCATGGTGCGCCGGGCTCTGCAACTGGCCGACGAAATGGCGCTGACCGATGACGCCGCCGACGCCCTCGCCTTGGCCCTCTGCCATCTTGGGCGCGCGCGCTGGAGTGCGTTGGCCAGCCGGCGGCGCAAAGCCGAGCGGCTGGTAATCTAATGATTGCGACCATCAGTGGCACGCTCCAGCTTCGCACGGCCGACCGTGTGATCGTGGAAACCGCCGGGCTGGGCTACGAGCTGTTGATTCCGCTGAGCACTTACCATCGCCTGCCCTCCGTTGGCAGTCCGGTGATGCTGGAGGTGCGCCAGGTCATCCGCGAGGATTCCTGGCAGCTCTATGGCTTTATCAGCGGCGGAGAGAAGCGCGCCTTCGATCTCCTCATGGGGGTGCAGCACGTCGGCCCCAAGCTCGCCCTGGCGGTGCTCTCCAATCTGGCCCCCGACGAATTGGTGGCGGCAATCGGACGCGAGGATGCGGCCCGGCTGGAGGCGGTCAAGGGGGTAGGCGCCAAGGTGGCCGAGCGCATCGTGCGCGAGCTGCGCGACAAGGCCGCCGAGTTGCGCTTGATCGCGCCGCTGCCCAGCGCGGCGGCCGATGGCGGCGGTCTGCTGGAGGACGCCCTGTCGGCGTTGATCAATCTTGGCTATCGCCCGGCACAAGCCAAGGCGGCGTTGGAGAGCGTAGCTCCCGCCAATCCCGGCGAGGAGCTGGAACCATTGTTGCGCAAGGCTTTGGCGGCGTTGGCCGGTGAGCGCTGAGGGACCCAAGAGGCGCGCCGCACCCCTGGCGCGCGCCAGCAACGGCGAAGAAGACGAGAAGCTCGATCTTTCGCTGCGCCCGCGCCTGCTGAGCGACTTCATCGGCCAGGAACGGCTCAAGAAAGTTCTCGGGCTTTCCATCCAGGCCACCCGTGCGCGCGGCGACGTGCTCGACCACGTGCTGCTCTCGGGACCACCCGGGTTGGGCAAGACCTCGCTGGCCCAGATAATCGCGCGCGAGCTGGGGGTTAACTTCCGCCAGACCTCGGGCCCCACGATCGAGCGCGCCGGCGATTTGGTCGCGCTGGTGGCCGATCTGAACCGCGGCGACGTCCTGTTCATCGACGAGATCCATCGCCTGGCCAAGCCGGCCGAGGAGATCCTTTATCCCGCGATGGAGGATTTCACGCTTCACATCATGGTGGGCAAAGGGCCGGGAGCAAGGGCGATGCCGCTGGCGGTCAAGCCCTTCACGCTTATCGGCGCGACCACCCGCTCGGGGATGCTGAGCTCGCCGCTGCGCGATCGCTTCGGCCAGCATTTCCATCTCGAATTCTATCAACCCGCCGATTTGGCCGAGATCGTTCGGCGCTCGGCGGGACTGCTCAAGGTCGCGATCGATCCGGCAGGCGCCGCGGAGCTGGCGGCCCGTTCGCGCGGCACCCCGCGGATCGCCAATCGACTGCTGCGGCGGGTGCGCGATTATGCCCAAGTCGCGGGTGCGGCGACGATTACGCCGCAAATCGCGCTGGGCTGCTTGGAGCTGCTGGAGATCGACACTTGCGGCTTCGACCAGATGGATCGCGCCATCCTGCTTGCGATTATCGATAAGTTCGCGGGCGGACCGGTGGGAGTGGAGAGTCTGGCCGCCGCCATCGGCGAGGAGCGCGACACGATCGAAGAGGTCTACGAGCCTTATCTTTTGCAGGAGGGATTTATCGCGCGTACCGCGAAGGGGCGGATGGCGACCACGCGCGCCTATCAGCACCTGGGACGGACCCGCCAGGGCAGTTTGCTTTAGTCTTTTCCTCCGACCCGAGAGAAGGTAAGGAAGGCGCCGCGGACCGCGGCTTTTTCGCTGCCAGGCTAGCGCCGGCTGGCGGCGCGCCGGTCGGCTTCGTGGTGCGCGATACTGGTGCTCACTGCGCGAGGCGCGCCACGATGGAGACCGGTCAGGCGCCGAATCGTCAGGTAAAAAACCGGGGTAAGGAAGACACCGAAGAAGGTCACCCCGAGCATCCCGAAGAATACTACCGTGCCCAGGGCCTGGCGCATCTCGAAGCCGGCGCCGGTGGCGGTGATCAACGGAATCACGCCGAAGACAAACGCAAAGCTGGTCATCAAGATCGGCCGCAGCCGCAGATTGGCGGCTTCCAGCGCGGCGTCGGCCGGATCGATTCCGGGATGATGTTCCTCCTGTTGCTTGGCGAACTCCACGATCAGCACCGCGTTCTTGACACTCATTCCGGCCAGCACCACGAAACCGATCTGGGTGAAGATGTTGTTGTCCATTCCGCGCGCCCAGATCGCGCTGATGCCGCACAGCAGGCACATCGGCACGATCAGGATGATCGCGGTGGAAAGCGCGAAGCTTTCATACTCGGCCGAATGGGTCAGCCAGACGAACAGCACGCACAGCGGGAAGATCAGGAAGGCCATCCCGCTGGCGGCCTTTTCCTGAAAGGCCAAGTCGGTCCAGTCGAAGCCGTATTGGCGAGGCAGCGTGGCGTTGGCCTCGGCCTCCATCGCGGCCAGCGCTTGGCCGCTGCTGTAGCCTGGCGCCGCGCTCCCGTAAACGTCCGCCGCGTCGTAGAGGTCGTAGCGCTGGATGCGATCGGGACCCACGATATCCTTGAGCTGAGCCAGCGCCCCCAGCGGCACCATTTGTCCCGCTCTATTGCGCGTGTAAAGGTTCGCGACCTGGGCTGCGGTCGCGCGGTAGGGGGCGTCGGCCTGCGCCATCACGTGCCAGGTGCGCCCCAGGTAGTTGAAATCGTTGATATAGAAGCCGCCTAGATAAACCTGCAAGGCTTGAAATACGTCGCTGACCGAAACGTTCTGCTTCTTAGCCTTGACCCGATCCACCTTGACGTAGAGCTGGGGGACCGCGGCCCGGAAGGTGGTGAACAGCCGGCTTAGCTCGGGCCGCCGTCGGGCCGCCCCAATCAGTCGTTCGGTGGCCGCCTGGAGCTGTTGCGGGGTCTGGCTGCCCGAACGATCCTCGACCTCCATGGTGAAGCCGCCCGCGTTGCCCAGTCCCATCACCGGCGCTGGCATCAGCACGATCGATACGGCGTCGCGGATTTGGCTGTACTCGCGGTTGAGCTTGGCCGCGATCGCGGGCGCGCTCAAGGCGGGCCGGCCCGCACGCTGGCCAAACGGCGTCAGGGTCAGAAACAGCAACCCCGCCGCCGAGGAGTTTGCCCGGCTCAGCACGGAAAAGCCGCAAATCGCGAAGGCCTCGTCGATTCCCGGGGTCTTCATCGCGAGGTCCGACAGATGGCGCATCACGGCGTCGGTGCGGCCCAGCGAGGAGGCGTCGGGCATTTGCACGTTGACCAGCAGATAGCCCTGGTCCTGGGTCGGAATATAACCGGTCGGCACAATCTTGAACAGGCCGTAGGTTAGATAGACCAGGCCGCCGTACACCACAAGCACCAGCGCGCTGTAACGCAGCACGCGACGCAGGAGGCGCGCGTAGCCGCGGTTGGCCGAGCCGAAGCCGCGGTTGAACAGGCCGAAAAACCAGCCCAAGGTCAGGTCGAGCAGGCGCGAAAACAGGTCCTGGCGGGCGCCATGAGGGCGCAGCAGCAGCGCGCACATGGCCGGGCTGAGGGTCAGCGAATTGAAGGCCGACAGCAGGGTCGAAAAGGCGATGGTCAGCGCGAATTGCTGATAGAAGCGGCCGGTGATGCCGGGGATGAAGGCCACCGGGATGAACACCGCCGACAGCCCGAACGCGATCGCGATCACCGCCGGGGTGACCTCGGTCATGGCCCGAAACGCCGCCTCTCGCGGGGCCAGCCCTTCTTCCAGCCAGCGTTGGACGTTTTCCACCACCACGATCGCGTCGTCGACCACAATCCCGATGGCCAGCACCAGGCCGAATAGCGAGAGCATGTTGAGCGAGAAGCCCACCACCCACATCACCGCGAAGGTGCCGATGAGCGACACCGGGATCGCCAGGATTGGCACCAGCGCGGCCCGCCAGCTCTGCAGGAAGATCAGCACCACCAGCGCCACCAGTCCGACGGCGATTATCAGCGTGCGCAGCAGATCGTGGATGCTCTCGCGCACGAAGGGCGTGGTGTCGTGCGCGAAGGCGTAGTCCACGCCGGGCGGAAAGCGCTTCTTGAGCACCTTCATCTTGGCGTAGATGGCGTCGGCGGTCCGCAGCGCGTTGGTGCCCGGAAGCTGATACACCGCCAGGCCGACCGTGGGATGGCCGTCGTAATAGCTGGAGGTGCTGTAATCGGCGGCGCCCAGCTCGATGCGGGCCACGTCTTTGAGCCGGGTGATCCGGCCGTCGCTGCCGACCTTGACCACGATATCGCCGAACTGGGAGGGATTGGTCAGCCGCCCTTCGGCATTGAGCGTGTACTGAAAGGCCGCGCCGCCCTTGGCCAGGGGCGGCCCGCCGACGATGCCCGCCGCCACCTCTACGTTCTGCTCCTTGACCGCGTTGATTACGTCCCCCACGGTCAGCCCGCGCACCGCCAGCCTGTCGGGATTCAGCCACAGCCGCATCGAGTAGTCGCGCACCCCGAAGATCGTGATGTCGCCCACGCCCGGCAGGCGCGCGATCTCGTCCTTGATCTGGAGGGTCACGAAGTTGCTGATGAACAACGCGTCATGCGAATTGTCGGGGGAATAAAAGGCCACCGCCAGCGTGATGTTGGGCGAAGCCTTCTTGACCACCACCCCTTCCTGCTGGACCTCGGGCGGAAGCTGCGGCAGCGCCACCGCGACCCGGTTTTGGACCTGGACCTGGGCTACGTCCAGGTTGGTGCCAACTTTGAAGGTCACGGTCAGAGTCATGCTCCCGTTGTTGGTCGACTGGCTGGACATGTAGAGCATGTTCTCCACCCCGTTGACCTGCTCTTCGATTGGGGTGGCCACGGTCTTGGCCATGGTCTCGGCGTTGGCGCCGGGATACGTGGCGGTGACGGTGACGGTTGGTGGTACGATCTCGGGATATTGCGAGACCGGCAGGGTGAAGGCGGCGATCGAGCCCGCGATGATAATCACCACCGAAATAACGATCGCAAAGACCGGGCGGTCGATGAAGAAATGGGCTATCTTCACGGCTGCGCCTTGCCCGGCGCGGGCGGATCGATTTGCCCCCCGCCGGCCGGTTCCAGGCTGGCCAGCGCGCTAGCTGCGATCGGCACCTGGCGCGCGATCACCTTGGCCCCCGGCATCGCGAACTGCATCCCGTTGACGATCACCCGGTCCTCGGGATGCAAACCCGCGCTGATCGAGCGCAAATCGCCGAATAGCGCGCCCAGCTTGACCGGCCGCCGCTCCACGATATTGCCCGGGCCGACGATCAGCAGGTAGCGCTCGTTCTGATCGCTGTTGACCGCGGCGTCGGGAATCAGCAGCGTGCGGTAGCGCCCGCTGGCCGGAATCCGGGTCAGGGCGAACAGCCCGGGCGTTAGCAGCCCGCTGGGATTGGGGAATACGCAGCGCAGTTGCACCGTGCCCGTGCTCACGTCGACCTGGTTGTCGACGAAATCGACAAACCCCTGGCGCGGAAAGCCGCTTTCGTTTTCCAGTTGCAAAAAGCAGGGCTCATGGGCCTGCGCCAGGCTGGCGTGCTTCTCTTCCAGCGCCAGCTCCTGGTAACGCAGGGCGTCGCCCTCGGGTACGTTCAAGTAACAATAGATCGGATCGATAGAGACGATCGTGGTAAGCGTGTTGGCTTGCTCGGTGCCACCGTTGACCAGGTTGCCAACAGTCACGTCGATCCGGCTGATTCGCCCGCTGATCGGCGCCCGCACCTGCGTCCATTGCAGGTTGAGCCGCGAGGTTTCCAGCGCCGCCACCGCCGCCTGCAGCGCGGCCTGGGCCTGTAGGTAGGCGGCCTTGGCGTTGTCGTAGTTCTCCGCCGACACTACCCGCGAGTGGACCAGTACCGAGTAGCGCTGGTACTGCACCTTGGCGTATTCCACCGCCGCCTTGGCCTGCGCCACCGCCGCCTGCTTGTTGTCGAGGTCGGCCTGAAATGGACGTGGATCGATCTTGAACAGCACCTCGCCCTGACGCACGAGGGTGCCCTCGCGGAAGGGCGCCGCCACGATAAGCCCGCTTACTCGCGCCTTGACCGCCGCGGTCTGGGGCGAGGAGAGATAGCCGCTGTACTGGTTCCAGCGAATCACCTCGCGCTGCGCCGGAAGGCTGACGGTCACTGTCGCCGGTGGCCGCGGCGGGATTCTGCTTTGGGCTTTACAGCCCGCCGCCGCCAGCGCAATCAGCGCGGCGGCAATCGTTGCCTGTCGAAGCTTGAACAAGTTGAACACCGAAATTATTCCGCGCCTGATTGCTTTAAGGAACGGGGTCTTCGAGGTTGCTCCGGCCGCCGCGAACCGCCGCCCAATTGAGCGTTGGCCCCGGACAGAAACATCCCCGTCACCGTGCTCACCACGGTCTTATCCGACAGCGGGTAAAGCTCCTTGCCGCCGGTCAATTCCTGGGTCAAAAGAAAAAACCATAGCATTCCGAACAGGCATTGCGCGGCCGCCAGCGCGTGCTGGCGCCTCAACTGCCCGCGCTCCATCCAGCGCTCCAGGTAGGCCGCCAGCGCCTGATAGGCGGGTAGTCCCACCCGTTCGGCGAACAGCCGGGCGCGCCCGGGATGGCTCTGAATTTCGTGGACGATTACCTGCGCCAGCCCTTTGCGCTGACGCAGCAGCGGCCAGGCTTGCGAAATCAGCTTGGGAATCCCCTGCGCCGGTGGAGTTTGCTCCAGCGCCGCCACCATCGTGGGCATCTCGGGCAGCAGCGCATAACGATCCAGTACGCCTTGCAGCAGTGCGTCTTTGGAAGGAAAGTACAGGTACAATGCGGCCTTGGAGATTCCGGCCGCGGCGGCCACCTGCTCCATCCGAGCGGCGCTGAAGCCCAATTCCGCGAAGACGCGCAGCGCACCATCCAGAATCGCCGCGCGGCGCGCCTGCGCATGTTCCTCGTGTCTGGCGGCGGCAATCCTGCCCATTGTTCAAATATAACTGACCGGTCAGTTATTGGCTAGGCGCCCTTCGCCCGGCGCTTTTCGCATCTGCCTGTGCCGCGCCGATCACCCGCCGCTCGGCCGCGGCCCAAGGATGCGTGCGCCACGGTCGCCGCGTCAGACCGGCCAATCCGCCGACTTGCTGAGGCAGTATCCTTGACAGCCTCTCATTCTCGACCAGTACGACTGGCCGCCTCTTTGCGGAGCTGGGCAATCGCGGGGGCGCACCGCCGTTTGTGCTCCCCCCACTGCCTTTTTTTAAAAGGGTAGGGCGACTGCCGCCAGCTAGTGAGGGCAGAGGAAAATTTTCGTCGGGCCGCCCGCGCTGCATCGGTCTGCGCTGGCCTGGCCGGCCTTATGGACAGGCTCTGCTTGACCCCGAGCCAAGGCCCGTGTAGTGCTGAAAAGCGCCGTCAACCGCGCTCTTTTGGCGCGCTCGTGGTCCCATCGTCTAGTGGTTAGGACACCGGCCTCTCACGTCGGGAACGCGGGTTCGACTCCCGCTGGGATCACCAAACAAACTCAAGGGTTTTGCGAGTTACGATAACGGCGTTCGGTGTCTCGGTGCCAAATAGGTGCCATTTTTATCGCGAAATGTGCTTGTGGTACGGGGTCGCAATGGTTTGCTGGCCGCGAAGGGGGAAGCGGGTTCGGGCTGCTTGCATTGGCGCCCAGCCCGGAAGGGTGGCTCGGGTTGCCGGCAGGGCAGGATCTGGCTGGCGCTCGGACGCATCAGGGCCAAGGCTGGCGGATCGCCGTGGCGTCAGGGACAGCCCAGGGAAAAACACTTGACCGGCCGTTTCAAACTCACCTAACTCACACAACTCACCGGCCGGCCGGCGCTCGAAGGCGGAGCCTCCGGCTGCGATTGCCGCGCGGTTCCTGGGGGGGGCGACCATCCCGCGGCCCGCTGGCGGCCGGGGTGCCAGGCTGGCGTCCGGCCGGTTCAAGACTCACAAGACTCACCGCCAGCGCAGAAGTAGAGGGATTTTTGCGTCCCTTGCGTCCCCGTTCGCTCGCGGAAGTAGATTGCTGATCTACGGGTCGGGTAGCGCCCCGCCCCCTAAAACCCTTTGTTTTGCTGGGGTTTCGAGCGCGGCCGATAGCGCTTAAGCGGCAATCCCACAAAAATCCCGCATTTTCAGGGTGGTCTTCGCCCGCGCTTCGCTATCAGATGGTTCCTCCGCGACCACCCCGCGCGCATGGTCGCGGCCAGGGCCAGGGCGATGGGGGCTGGCGTCCGGCTCCTGTACGGGAGCCTACGGGTCGAATACGGAGCGCATGGGGTCAGTATCGTTCGGGGCTGCGCGCTCGCGGCCGGCGCGGCGCGCGTCCTACCCCGCGCCCTCGGGTTATCGCGAGACTGTCTGTTGAGGTTCGGGACTGTCCGAGACTTCAAGCATCTTTTGAGACCACCCGATCCGCCAGGACGGCGAAAAGCGTAGGCAACTCAAGGGGTTTTTGCATAACCCACCAGGGGGGGTGCCCCTATGAATTTCGCCGAATTGGAAATCGGCCGACGGTCCGTCTGGACTACGCAAGCAGAGTTTGAAAGGGCCTCCGGTTGTAGCGTAGGATTTGGCGGGGTTATCAGTGAAGGCGGCTATTCCTGGGCAGGGTCGGGGTTGGGGCGGTCGCCGCGGTAGTTGGGCCAGGCGTCGGGGCGGCTGCCTTGGCGGCCTTCGGGCGGGTCGATATGCTCCACCAGGTTGCCGTCGCGGTCATAGAGGTTCGCTCCGCCATCGGGAGCGGCGCTCAGCTCGCCGCGGTAGGAGCCATCGGGGCCGGTGATGCGGGCGGAAGACTCGCCGTTGTAGATGCGGGTGGATTGGGCCAGGGCCGGGCAGGCGGTGGCGAGAGTCAGGAGCGCGGCTAGGGCGAAGGCGGAGCCTCCGGCTGCGAACTTCACTCGTAACCCCATGAAATCATGCACTGAAACCGATAGTGGAGACATGCGCCCCAGCCCGTTCATCGCCTCCTTCACTCGTAACCCCACGAATACAGCTTACCTCCCGAGGTAAGCGATAATCAAGGCGGAGCCTCCGGGCTTCACTCGGGCGGCGGCAGGGCGCGGTCGGCGGCGCGCTGATCGACGATCGACGCGAAGGCTTGGGCCAGGTTGGCCACCGGGATCGCGGCGATCCGGGCGGCCGGGCTGATGGCAAGGCCGTCTTCCAGCTTCGCGATGGTGCCAACCAGCCGTCGCCACGCTTCGATGCGTTGCAGGTCTTCGAAGCCCTCGGCGCGGATTCGCTGGTACAGCTCGGCTTCGATGACCGATGCGCGGGCGAGGCGGTTGATGGCGGGCTCGAAGGCCGGGTTGTTGATGGAAGGGGTCAGGCGGCGGAGTTTGCGGGCGATGCGTCGGACGCGCTCATCGCGCCGGCGGCGGCTGCCCGGCGGCTGGGCGGGTACAATTTCCAGCGCTCGCGGCGCGTCTTGGGGCTGGGGTGGGGTGGTGGTGCGGGTTTTGTCGGTCATGGTCTTAGACCCTGGGAAAATCGGGGTCGATGGTGGCAAATCCGGGGGTGTTTCGGCGGCGGGGCTGGAGCTTGGCAGTTAGGGCGGCTCGTTCGTCGGGCGACAGGGCTTCCCATCGCGCTCGGGCCGCGGCGCGCCGGGCATCGCGTTTGACTTCCGCGTCCGTCAGGCCGCCGCTGGGTAGGTCGGGATGGCGGGCGGCGATGGCAACTCGGGTCTTGCGCAAGGTGATGCATCGGCGCTGGGGGTCCGACGGGAGCACCTGGCGGATGCTGGCTTCGTAATCGAGCGGGCAGCGGTTGCATGAGCAGCGCTGGAAGCTCGGGCATTCAGTGAATGGGCTGATGCTCATGGTCTAGCTCGCCTCATCGTCGTCGGTCGCAAACCCCGGCAACGTGGCCGCGGCGCCCGGCGGCGGCTTGACCAGCAGGGCGGCGAACCGCGTCAGATAGCCGTCACCGGAGCCGTCACCGCTGCTACCACTGTCGCCGCCTTGGGGGAACGAATACTCGTGCGTGACGGACGTGACCGTCATCTGCCGGTTCGCAAAGCCGATCATGTCGCCCGCATACTGCTCCACGAAATTCAGCTCCAGACCGGGCACAATCGTCGGATCGCCATCGATCTCGCCGTTGATCACGAATGAGCGCTTGGCGATATCGGCCGCGATGGCGGCGGCTTTCTGGGCGGCCTGGCCGGGAGTCAGGCCGTGCACCCGATAGACGTAGGTCGGCTTGCCTGTGAGGTAGTCGCCCAGCAGGTTGCGCACCTGGCCGGCGGCCGACTGGGCATACACCCCAGCTTTGACCGGCGCGGTGGTGTTGGCGACGAAAATGTCTGACCCGACCGAAGTCACCGCTTCGTTGACTGTCTGGGAAGTCTCGGGATGGTAGCTGAGCACTACCACGGTGAACGTATGGTTGCGGCGCGGGCTGAAGGTGCCCCGAAGGTTGCGGACCGGGGTCACGGTCGCCTGTGCGGTCCCGGAGGTTATCGCGCTGCTGCTGGGCGGTGGTCGCCATGTCAGGGTCTTGCTGGGGCCAGTCCCGGCCGCGCCCCCATAATGCAGCACGGCGGCCGGATCGACCCAGATGCGAACGCCGACTTCCCGCGCGAGAAACTGGGAGGATATCCCAGGCCGGCCGCGGCTGCGTCAGCTTGACGTATTCGCCCTTGAAGTAGGTCCCTACAGGCTGCTGGTTGGCCGGCACCGCCGCCCCCTGCTGGAAGCTCAGGCTAGCGTCGGTGGCCAGCTTCTGGGCCAACTGGCTCGGGGTCAGGTTGCTGAGTTCTGCCGTCGTCAGGACGCGCCGCTTATCGAGCAGGCGTCCGGCGTAATCGCGCCCCTCCAGGGTCAGTTCGTCTTCATCAAAGGAGGTTCGTACAAAATCAATATCGCCCCCAAATATCCGGGACGCCGGCGCGCCAAGTGCTCCGTTGATCCAGATTTCGACCGGGATCGACGGACTCCCGGAATACTGGCCAGGATTGGCGTTGCTCAGCATGCCGACTAAATCGATCGCCGCGTTACGGAGCGCGCGGATCGAAGTCTTGATCTCGAAGCTGCCCACCGAGCCGTAATTTCCCAAGCGGGCGGTGAAGGCATACATCGGCAACGGGATCGTGCTCCCGGCCAGCAGCACAGTGGGCCGGACTTGCAGATCGGTTCGCGGACCCTTCGCGCTGGGAACGAGAAACAGTTTCGTAGGTGGTTGCATTTACGCAGTCTCCCCGCCGGAATGAAAAAACGGCGATTCTAGGACGCCTTCGCCCGTGCTGACGCTCATCATCGCGGTCCGCAGCCGCGCCGGCAGTGCGTCCAGCACCTTGCGGGCAACTTCATCCGGCTTTCCGCCGCCGCCGTTGACGATGATATTGCCGAACGTGAAGCTCATATGATGGACTCCGCCCTTGGCGGCGGTTGGCGGGGTACTGGAATCCGGGTGCTTGAGCGGCTCGGGTACGGCGCCGCCGTGGGGGTCTTCCAGGGACTTGCGCAAGCGGGTCATAAACTCATGGTGGTCCAACTTGTGGGCGGCGCCGGTCGGGTTCCAGTCCCTCAACCCGACCGTGCTCCCGGCCAGCAGGTCGCGAGCGGACTTCGGTAGCAAGGTGAACAGCTCGGCACCCAGTTTTTCATGGCCGCCCAGCGCCTTGACGATGCCTTCGCCGATCGCCGCGCCGGCTGCCAGCGCGCCCGCTCCGGCTATCACCCCACCGCCGGCCGCGGCCACGGTCGCTGTTGCGCCCCCAATCCCGCCGGCGGCGCGCAAGATAGCCAGGGACTTTGAAACCATGCTGATGACGGCGGCGGCTGCCCCCAGGCCGGCGATCCCGGTCAGGGCAAGCTCAACATCGCCCAGCACCTTCGCGGCGCGCGGACTGGCGGCGAGGAAGACGGTCAAGCTGGCGGTGAAGGCATCCATGCTCTTGATGACGGCTTGCAACGGCGCCAGCATCGGCTGCCCGATGACCGCAAGCAGGTTGGTCAGGTCAGTCGAAAACTGCTGCATGCGCCCGTTGAGGGTATCCAAGTACTTCAACTGCAACTGGACTATATCTTGCTGCTGCTTTACGTAGTCGAAAAGCTGCAACAGGGTATCGGCAAACTGCTGGGTGCCCATGATGGCGCCGGCCCGGCCGCCGACCGAACCGAAACCCTGTTGCAGCAGGGCTTCTACTCGCAGGCGGGGCATGGTTCGTTCGTCCTGCCGCAAATGCTGCATCAAGGAGGGGAGAGAGAACTTACCCTGGGCATCGAAGACGGTTGACTTCCCCTTCACGTCTACAAGCCCCAGCGCTTGAAGGGCTTGCATCTGCTTGGTGTGGTGGAACAAGCCGGCCCCCAGGGTGCCAGGAATTGTTTTGGTAATCATCCTCAGCAACGCGCGCGGCGATAGCGCACCCTTCCCGCCAGTTGTTTGAAGCGCGCCGCCCGCGAGCAGAAGCGTTTGTTCAGGGGTAAGACCCAACAGCCGCCCCTCCGCCCCCGTATACGCGACCATGCGCTGCAACTGCCCGAATCCGCCCGGCGTGTGGATACCAAGTTTCGTGGCTACTTCCGCGATCGGCAACATCTGTTGCGCGTTGGTGGCGCCGAAGACCTTCGCGATTTGACCCAGCATCGTGGCGGCTTGGACCGGCCCGGCTACACCCTGGCGGCTCAGGACTTCGGCTCCGCGCGCGACAACTGGTAACAGATCGGCAACTTGCTTCGCGTTCAACCCGACCGTGCCCAAGGCGGTGCCCAAGTCGGCGACTTTCGTCGCGGAAAAGATGGTCGCGTGACTGACGTTCATCAGCTCGGGCTCTAGGGATGCGATCTGTTTCGCGCTGGCGCCCGTGGCTACTTGCATTCGCACCATCGCGTCTTGCAGGTCGCCCGCGGCTTTGACTTGGTGCTCGATGGCAATCGCACCCGCCGCGAAGGCGACGCCAAAGCCGACGGCCGCAACTTGGGCGCGCCGCATCGAGCGCTCCAGTTCACTGACGCGGCGCTGCATACCGCCGACCGTTCGGCCGCCGGCTCCGAAGGCGCTGGACATGCGCCGCAACTCAGCGGACACCCGGTCTATGAGATAAACGGTAACTCCAACTTCAAATGCTGTGGGCATTGTTCTCTACTCTCAGTTAATTGTTAGTCGCGTTTGCGGCTTCGCAATGGTCTTCGACGTAGGATGCAATTGCGGCGCTCAAATAGGGCGCCATATCGCCGATAGTTGCCTGGGCGGCGGTCAGAGTTTCGTCAAGGTGAGCGGTAAACTCCGCGGCGGCCCGGCGCGCTCGGAGGGTCATCAGCAAATAGATGACAGCACCACCCAGGGCGGCGCTGGCAAGCGCAATCGCGGCAGTGAGTAATAGGCTCATGGTCAGTTCCCCATCCGGGCTACGGCGCCGGCCCTCGACCACATTCGACTTGTCCAGGCTTCGGCAACCAAGATTATCCCGCGCATAGACAGGTGCGCTCGGTAGTCACGTAGCGTGCTTTCGGCAAACGCTTCCCATGTCGCAAGCGACGAACCGGACGCCTCCCACGCCAGTTTCGCGCGGCGCACGGCAAGCAGCAGGTCGCCAGCATCGCGAAGGAACAAGGCAACGCTGTTGTACTGGCGCAGTTTGGCTTCGTGGTCTATCGGCGATGACTGGTTACTTGGGTCAAGCATGACTATCTCTCGTTAGGTGCAATCGACGAAACAAACGTGGTCGCTTCCCGCGTCGGCAAACTCCGCGAGCAGGTAGGCACCCGTGCCCGATGCGCTCAGGCTCACAGTCGCGCTCACGGAAGATCCCGGCCCCGCGCGGAAATGGGCTAACTCTTGGCTTCCTGGCGGCGCGGCGCTGGGTACAGTGGCGGGCATCGGGCCGGGGGCCAACCAGACCGTCACGTCAAGGTTGATGTCGGCGCTCAAGATATCGGCGGTCGCTCTGACCGCAGTAACGAGGTTACCGTAGTCAGACGGCAACGCGGCCATCGCCCAGCCAGCGCCCGCGATCTGCAACTTTACGGGCGTGCCCATTAGAGAGGGAACAACAGCCGTCCCGATCGGCGCGAATCGATCGTGTTGCGATACGCATGGTCAAGCGCGCGGCGCAACTCGGACCGGAAGGCGTCCTTGTTCAGCTCCGCGGCCGGCGCCAACTCAAGCGCGGGTTTCGGCTGGCGGTTGCCGTCAACCACGTCCTGAATCGCGCCGGCTATGTCTTTGATTGGTAGTGACATTTTACTAACTCCGTTTGTTTCGGGGTTTCGGCTTCGCGACTCCCACCATGTTGTTGAACGAGCCGCGGTTTCGATCGCCAGCATGAGCCTCGCCGGCCGGGGCAATCAGGTCGCCGAATCGCTTGGCGGATCGCGGATGTAGCTGCTCGGCTCCGATGGCGGGCGCGACTTGTCCATCACCCGGCAACCGCATGCTGTCTTTCTGGGTTCCCATTGGCACCACCCGGCGGGTGTTGTCGAATAGGTTTTGGTCAGTATCTTTGTTCATTCTCGTTAAACCTCTTGGTACTCAGTGAATTGTATGTGGATTATATCACGAAAGCGGGGCTACGTAGTATCTCGCGCAGCGGTTCTTTCAGGCGGGCCAGCTCCGCGCGCTGGGCATTGGTCAGTCCCTGAGCGGGGTGGCAGACTACCTGCTCGCCATCGACCGACAAGGCAATTCCACCACTGCGTAATTGGGTAAGCAGGCGCATAGCATCGCCAACCTGGCTACCGGGCATTGCCAGGGGCGGAGCGCTCAGTCTCATTCCATCGGCCGCGCTGAACCAATCGCGCAAGTAGGCAGCACGGCGGCGGAAGTCGTCAATCGCGGCGTAACTCTCGCGGTCGGCTGGACCGGCGGAATGGAAGAACCGCTGCTCGCGCGATAGCAGCGGCTGGACCTCCGACCAACTCACGCTCGTCTCGGGCGGTCGCGGCGCCTGGGGATCATTGGCGGCGCGCTGGAACACTTGAATCCACCATCGCGTTTCGTCTAGGAGGCGGGCAGCATCGCTGCGCTGAATGTCGCTTAAATCCGCGTGCGCGAAGTCCGCGGCGGTCGGCGCCCATCGGCAACCGGAGTTTTTGGCGGCGGCAATCGCGTCACGCAGGGCGGCGCGAAGCTCGGTCGGGTCAGTGGGTAGCTGGTTGGTGGTGGTCATTAGATACCTCGTTTCTGGAACATTGAAGTTGGTTCAAGGATGCGGCGATCTCGGTCAGGTCGGCGGCGAAGTCCGCCCACCATCGCGCGGTCGCGATCGCATCGGCAAGAGCAACGGCGGCGCGGTCGGCGCGCTCAGGCTCGGGTTGGGGCGGTTGCTGTTGGCTCATTGGTCGTGCTCTACGTGGCGGCGACTTCAAAGGCGGCGACGACGTGTGCGGCGTTGATGCTTGCGGTCAGGCGATCGGTTGGTGCGCACAGATATTTCAACGGGGTCTTGTCAGGCAGCAGCCTTGCCTTGCCAGACGGTTCGGCAAGTTTTACGTCCAGCCAGATGGAGCCATCGGCGGCGCGGGAGACGGCGGTGATGGTAGCAATTACGAGTGCGTAGCCGTTGGTCAGGAGCAGCGCGAACAACCAGTCGTCTTGCATCATCCGCGGGACGAACCAGGCGGGCAGTAGGGCGCACGCGGCGGACAGCCTCCTGTTTTCGGCCACGATCGATTCCATTTCGGCGCGCTGCTTTTCTTCAGCTCGGGCTGCATCCATCGCCCGCCGGGCTACTTCAAGATAATTCATTGGGATTCTTCTTTTCGGTTATGCGTGGCACTTGCGGTAACGCTGGACCGCGCCGTCTTTTTTGACGATCGCGATGAAGTCACGGGTTACCGCGCCCAGGCGGTCACCAGTATCTAGGAGACAGGCCAGCCCGCGGGCCTCTACGGGCCAGAAGCGATTCCCGAAAATCAGCGAGTGGGGCCAGCCCAGGCGCTCAGCCTCGGGCCAGACGCGCGCTAACTCCGCTGCTACCGCGGGCTCAAGCTCGGGTTCGGGTCGGGTAAGGGGCGCGCGTAGGGGTGCGGGTGGCGCTGGAGTGGGTGCTGTCGTAGTGGAAAGCGCGGCGGGGGCATCGGCGAGAGAAGCTAGGGCTCGCGACTCAGCTTCGTCCGGGCTGGCACCCAGATCCCGCAGGCGGTCATATTCGGCGAGGTAGGCGACCGTGCAACCGCCGCACTGCCATACGACCCGGGCATGGGGACAGAGCCAGGACGGGGACGGGCTTGCCTTCACCGTGGGCGGCGGCTCAGGCTTCGGCGGCGGCTCGGGCTGGGTCAACAGGCGCAGCAGCTCCGCTTTGCAGGCGCGGATGGCTTGGCGGTCGGCGTCGGTCAGACGCGAACCGGGTATAACCCGCACGGCTGGGGGGTTGGCAATCAGCCGGAAACCACGGGCGTTAAGCTCGCTTAGCAGGGCTGCCGCGCTCATATGACATCCTCTCCGTCGGGGCTATCGGGGGCCGAAAATGCAGCACACTCTCCTATCCCCCCCTTTGAAACCTCCAAACCTCCGCAAGTCTCACTCTCCGTAAGGTTTTCTGCGCTTTTCAAGGTGCTATTAGCTGGAGCCCGGAAATCGTCATTTCGTTCTACTGCCCCAAGGGTTTGCGGAGGTTTGGAGGTTTGAGCGGGGGGGATAGATGGAATGTACCGCAAAAAGGCGTCCTGTAGGTCGCCTAGCGCATAGCCGTTCGCCGCGTGACGGCGCTGAAAATAAACGCCGAAGCTGCGCAGCATGCGCGCTAACCGGTTCGGTGTCAGGGGCCGGCCGCGGGAGATCTCGCCCCAGGGGCGCGAGTCCAGGGCGACCAGCGCCTCGACCAACTCGCGGGATGCGATCCACTCCGTGTCGCGCTCCTGGAACACGGCCCGTATGTCGCGCAGTAGCTCGATGGCCAGCGTCTCGCTGTCATGCTCGCGATCCCCGCTCAGCGCCAGAGCGGCCTTACGGGCGCGGTCGGGCCAGTCTCCACCGACGCGGTCGGCGATCGCGATCAGCGGCTCCCAAGAATCGGCTGCGCGGTCGTTCAGGGTGTCCGGCATCGCCGGGGGCGGGGCCTCGCGTAGCGCAGCCAGATTGTCGGCCGCCCACCGCGCGGCCTTTTGGGTCAGGGGTGCCAGGGCCTGGAGCGTCCGCCGGCGAGCGGGCTCCAGGCTCTCGCCGCCGTGACGGCGACGCATCGGGATTATGATCGAGCGGTCCTCTACCGTGTCGGGCAAGTTCCCGATCGCGGCGATCACGATTGGGCACCAGACGGAAAACTTGTGGGGCGCCCACTCCTTATCTCCGACTGGGACCGAGCGAACAACGAACGCGTGATCGGGGGTATGTCCAGCGTTCAAGAGTGCGCGCAGTTCTTCGTTGCCGCTTCGAAAGATGGCGTCGGCCTCGTCGATGAAAAGACTGACCTTTTTGCTTGTGTCGATCGACCGAAACAACGCGCTCGGTGTGATGCTCGAGGCAGCCAGAGCGCTCGGTACCAACCGTTCGACCACCGCCATGGCGGTAGACTTCCCGCACCGTTTAGTTGGCGATTGAAAGAATAATCGCGGCGAGACTTCAGCCGCGCCGAAGCAATGAGAAAACAATACCCATAGGGCGATCGCGTCCGCGCCGCTAGCCGGCAAACTAAGAAAGCGCGTCAGAGTACTGGCTATTGCGCTGAGCAGGGCGGCGCCGGCTACCGGCTCGCCCCAGGGCTCGGGCGCTGGCGCAGCTAGGTTTTCGTGCGTGCCAGCCACTTGGGCTTGTTGCTGCTGCGCACGGAGTTTCGCGAGTTCGGCGTCGAGCGTCGTCGGCCGAACACCCAGCTTTTTCGCAGCGTCTTTTCTTGCGCGGTCGTACTCGATCGGCGGCAGGCCAGCCAGGCGCGCGATTTCCGCGGCATCGCTCTCGCGGCGCGCCTGCTCGCGGCGCTCGGCGAGGTGCTCCTGCCATGCTGCGCCGCGATCCTGCTCGTCCAGGATGGCGGCCACGTCGATCGGGGCGCTCATGGCTGGGCCTCCGTCGCTACGGCAGCGGCCACGCGCTCGATGATCGGCGCCACTACGTCATCGGGCAGGTGCCAGCTCACCAGCCGGGAGCGCGGCCGGGCTGCGGCGATCGCCAGGTGTAAGCGCAGGGCGATGATGTCTTGCGCGATCTCCGCGTGCTCGCGCTGCAGCTCGGCGACGATCGAGCGGGCCTCGCAGGTCAGCAGCCAATAAGTGCGGGCGATGGCGGGTAGCGGGTCGGCAGGGGGCGCTGGCGGCGGGATCGGTGTCATGGTCAGATCCGGGGCGCTCATCGCGCTGGCGCCCCCGTGGCGGCGCGTAGGTAACGCCCCCATTCTTCCGTCGGGATCAGCACCCGACGCCCGATCCGCATGGGGGCCAGCCGCCCGCGGGCAATTTCCAACCGCAAGAAGCCCTCGCTCACGCCCAGGCTCGCGGCCAGCTCGCTCAGGCCAAACGCCGCGCGCTCAAGACGCTCTGCTCTGTGCTGTACCTGCTGTGTTTGTCGGCTCATGCGCTGACTATGCATGCCTTGACCGCCGCCGTCTATTCATGTTAGGTTTATGTCAAAATGAATCGCGGTTACGAAAACCTTATCGAACACCTGGGAACCCGGCAGGAACACCTCGAATCCTGGCTCGGGCGCCCTATTGAAGGGGGCAGAATCCTTGTCCCGCGTCGGCCGTGGCGGATCGAAGGCGATGCCCTCGTTTTTCCAGGTAACCCGGTGGTGATGGTGGAGCGCGGAATTGAGAGTGCGCGCGTGCTCGATGAATTTATCCAGCTCAGCACGCCGGCCGACGTAGCGCGCTTTGCCCGCCATTACGGGCCGTTGGGTTTGTGCAAGCACGGACTACCAGCCGGGCATCCTTTGTCCAGTGATAGCCCACTGCTGGCGTTCGACTTGCGACGACTTTCCGATCCCTCTCCGTCCTGCTCCTGGGCCAGCTCGGAGCCTGTAGCAGCCTGGCAGGCGCTCGCCGCTCGCGCTTGCCGCCTGCTGGAACACGCCGCCGCGGTTCGCGTCCGAAGGCGCTTCACCCCGGGGCCGGAAGTTCAAGCGTGGCTGGATTCTCTGCGCGACTCCCCAGCATTCGACGACTTGCGCGAGCCCCGCCGGATAGTCACAGAAGAGATCAATTGGTGGCTGGCCGCAGTCGGTATCGGCGTTCGGATCACGCTACAGGGCCGCAATTTCATTCCCCGGTTGTGGGGTCATGCTCAGGGAATCCTGGGTGTCATCGCGGTTCAGTTGCTGGCTGCCCTCACTGGCGCGGAGTCCGTAGCTATGTGCGATGGATGCGGGCAGCCGTATCAAGGAAAGCGCCCACCGTCAAAGGGCAAGCAGGTCGGGCCGAATCTGGCGCGCCGCAATTTTTGCGCCGCGTGCAAAGCGGCTGGGGTGCCGCATCGCTTCGCCGCGCGCGACTGGTATCGCAAACACAAGGGCAGGTGAGACTATGAGCCGCGTATTTCAAAAACAGGGCGCATGGTGGATCGACTTCAAAGATGCGGCCGGCGTGCGCCATCGCAAGAAGGTCGGCCCCAACAAGCGCATCGCCAAAGAAGTGCTCGACAGCACGCTGGGCAACGTCGCCCGCCGCCAGCATCTCGGCGTGATAGAAGACTCCGCAATCTCTTTCGCCGACTTCGCGAAACTCTGGTGGGAGCGCGTCCAGCATACCCTCAAACCGCGTACCCAAGAGCGCTTTCAGGGCATCGTGGAACAGCACCTAAAACCGACCTTCACCGGCGCCTTGCGGGCAATCACAAGCGCCGACGCGGAGCGCTACGTCCGCACCCGCATAGAAGCTGGCGCCGCCCCTTCCACCATCAACCGCGAAATGACGGTCCTAAAGCACATGATGCGCCGCGCCGTCGCCTGGGAGCACCTGGGCCGCAATCCGTTTCTCGACCAGCAGGGCCAGTCCAAGCCCAGCCTCAAGCCACTCCGCGAACCCTCAGGCCGAACCAGGTTCCTCAGCCTCGATGAAATCGACCGCCTCTTGGGCGCCTGCCATCACTCGGGCTCTCCCTACCTCGAACCGTTCGTGATCGTTGCCCTCAACACCGGGATGCGCCGCAACGAAATCCTCAGCCTCACCCGCCAGTCCGTCGATTGGAACAACGCGCTCATCACCCTGTCCGACACCAAAAACGGAGAAACCCGCCACGTCTATCTCAACCAGGCCGCCCTACAGGCCCTCCGATCGCTCCCAACCCGCCTCGATGGCCACCTCTTCCCACTTGAGCCAAACCAAACCACCATGCTTTTCGTTCGCGCCGCCAAGCGCGCCAATATCGAAAACTGCCGGCTACACGATCTCCGCCATACGTTCGCGAGCTACCAGGCCATGCAGGGCGTTGCCAGCCGCGGCCTCCAAGGGCTCTTGGGCCACAAAGACCCCCGCATGACCATGCGCTACAGCCACCTGTCGGAAAACTACCTCCGCGGCGCCGTCGATGCCGTAGTTCTTGGTGTCGCACCCGCCGCGCCCGCCAAGGAGCCGCTGTCTCGATAGTGTGAGTCTTGTGAGTCTTGTGAGTCTTGCACCCCTTGGTCAAGTGTTTTTCCCCTACCTACATACCCTCTAGTCCCCATTTTTGAGGGGATCTAGCGAGGGAATGAGACTCACATAACTCACATCTGTAAGGAAAAGCGGTTCCAAATGGGGCGGATCGTGGTGCCACACTGGTGCCACGTTGGTGCCAAAATAGCGCCTCAGCCCGATATTGCTTGATGCGCTCAGTGATACCTGATGCGCGAGAAAACCCTTGTAGAAACAGGCGGCAAGCAGCGGGAAGCCCGTAAGACTTAAGCTTTCCGAAACCGTCCAGACGTTCTCTCACGTCGGGAACGCGGGTTCGACTCCCGCTGGGATCACCAAGGGTCTCTGCCGTCAAGTTCTCTCCAATCGCGGCTGCTATGAGCAATCATGCGGAGAAACCGCGTGAGATGTTTCGACGCGGCTGGCGATGCTCGCCAGCTCGCCCAAAAAGACAACTAACAGACGAGGAGATGGCCGGTGACTTGCGACAGGACGGGAGGGGCGAATCGCCCCGGCCCAACGCGGTCAAGGATTTGGGCCGCGGATGGATCGAGCCCACCCGTCACCATCGAAGTGAGTTGGCGAGCGAGGTCGAGGCATCCTTGCATCCAGCACGCCGGCCCGGGTTGGCCAGCGAGCTTGAGCGCCGATGGCGATCAACCCTCGTCTTCGAGCAGCAGGGGCAGCGCGTTATCATACCGAAGCGCGCGACGGCATTGACATCTTGGGCGAGCCTTCGGAAGATCGCGCCGTGGAACCACAGATCTCGACCATGACGCTGTTGGATGCCTCCTTCCTGGTAAAACGCGCCGGCCAAGGCGCGCCGATAGTGGTGGTGCATGGCGGGGGTGGCAGCCCGCGCTTTTTGCCCGCGCTGCAGGTTCTGGCCCAACGCTTCGAGGTGATTGTGCCCCAAGCTCCGGGCTTCGGCGGCGGCCAGTCGCCGCCCTGGCTGGAGAGCATCGGCGACCTGGCCAACTTTTATCTGGAGTTCCTCGACGCGCTCGATCTGCGCCGCGTCCACCTGGTCGGCCTGTCGCTGGGCGGATGGGTCGCGGCCGAGTTGGCGATGCGCAATGCGGGCCGGCTGGCTTCGCTCACCCTGATGGATGCCCCCGGCATTTTCCTGCCCGGGATTGCGCAGCTCGATCCTTTCCTGCTCAGCGAGGAAGAGGGCGTGCGCGCCCTGTTCCACGACCAGGCTTTGGCCAACCGGGCGATGGCCACGATGCTAGCGCCCGAGACCGAGGACGTGCGGCTTTCCAACCAGCGAACGGTGGCGATGCTAGCTTGGCAGCCGCGCTTCCACGACCCCCATCTGCAGCGCTGGCTGCATCGCATCCGCATCCCAACCCTAATCATTTGGGGCGAGAACGACCGGCTCTTTCCACCAGCTTACGGCGAGGCCTGGGCCAAGGCGATCGCGGGATCGCGTCTGGCCGTGGTGGCGCGATGCGGCCATCTGCCGATTCAGGAACAGCCGGAAACCTTCGCCCGTCTGGTTGGCGAATTTTGCGGGGAGCTCTCCCGATGAAAATCTTCAATTTCCACCTGATGCCTTATGCCGACGCCGATTTGGCCCAGATCGAGCGCGATGGCACCGCCTGGGTGACCCACAGCAACCGCCATTACGATCCGAAAAAGGGCGCGGAACTCTACAACCAGTATCTGGACCAGCTCGAGGCCGCCGACGCGCTGGGCTTCGATGGCGTGGTGATGAACGAGCATCACCAGACCGCCTATGGGCTGATGCCGACGCCGGGAGTGCTGGCCGGCGCGCTGGCGCGCACGATTCGGCATGGCAAAATCGCGATTTTGGGCCGCGCGCTGCCGCTGTTGTCCAATCCGCTGGTCGTGGCCGAGGAGTACGCCCTCCTGGACAACATCACGCGTGGCAAGGTAATCGCCGGCTTCGTGCGCGGGATCGGCGCCGAATATCATTCGATGGGAGTCAACCCGACCCAGTCCCAGGAACGCTTCATCGAAGCGCACGATTTGATCGTGCGAGCTTGGACCGAGCCCGGCCCTTTCGCCTTCGAGGGCAAGCACTACCAGTTCAAATACGTCAATCCCTGGCCGCGCCCCTACCAGCAGCCCCATCCGCCGATCTTCATTCCCTCCTCGGGCTCGTTCAGCACGATCGAATGGGCGGCGGGCAAGCGCTACACCTTCTGCCAGACTCTGGCGCCAATCGCCTTGGTGGCCAAGACCTTTGAGATCTACCGCGAAGCGGCGCAACGGGCCCGCTATCAGGCTTCGCCCGATCAGCTCGCCTGGTCCAATGCGATTTACGTGGCGGAGACCGACGCCAAGGCCTTGCGCGAGGCCAAACCGCATCTGGAGAGCTACGCCAACTACTTCCTCAAGACCAACCCGGCGTTGATGATGCCGCCGGGTTACACCAGCATCGAATCGATCAAGCGCATCCGTCAGCTTCGCGCCCATCGCAGCGATTGGCAAAGCGCCGAGGACCTGATCGACAAGGGCGTGGTGATTGTCGGTGGACCCAACACGGTGCGCGAAAAGCTCGCCGAGTACCAAGACCTCGCCGGCTTCAACTACTCGCTGACCAAGACTCAGTTCGGGACGATGCCGCACGCGATGGTCCAGGCCAATCAAGCGGCGATCGCCCAGGAGGTGCTGCCCTATTTCCGCGATCGCCTGCCTCAGCCGCACCGGCTGGCGGGATAGGCTCGCGCGACGGCCTGTTTGGAAAAATCGGCGACCTCAGCCGGGGTCCGTGCGCGGCCCCGGGGCAGAAGCGCCGGTTCGCTCACCAGCCGCCGATAGCGGAAAGCCCGGCGGCTAGGGCGTGGCTGGCCTGGGCCAGCTTGCGGGCCATCGCGGGCAACCGCCCCAGATGCCCGGGATGCTTGAATAGATTGAGCGCGGCCTTGAGCGGCGCGACCCGCCCTTCGGCGTCGGTCAATTCGGCGCCTATGACCTCGTCTTCCAGCTCGTCAAGCACTGCGCGCAGGCATAGCCAGGGAATAGTGTGTCGTTCCAGCACTTCCGCTACCGCGGCGCTTTCCATATCGACCGCGAGGGCGCCGCTGAGCTCTCCCGCCATCTGCTTGGCCGCGCGGTCTTTCAGCACGCTACCGGCCGTAAGCAGCGCGCCGCGATGGAACTGCACGGTGGCTCGCCGCAGGTTGCGCTCGGCCGCCTGGAGCAAAAGCGGATCGGCTTGGAAAACGCGCGGCGAGCCCACCTCGGTCCGCAGCAGGAGGGAATCGGCCAAAAGCAGATCGCCGCAATGCAGCTCGCCGCTCAGTGCACCCGCTACCCCGGCGGCGATCGCCAGGCGAGGAGGCGAAATCAGCGCGAGAGCGTGCTCGGCGCGGGCGCGGGCGCGGGCCTGGCCGATGCCGGTGGCGAGAAGAAGGATGTTCTGGTTTCCGACTCGGCCTTCAAAGCCGTTGAGATCGGGGCGAGTCTGGCGCTGGGTCAAGCGCGTCAGAACAGGAGCGATTTCGCGCTTGAAGGCATAGAAGATGACCAGCATACGCCACGCTTTCCTATCTCGGCACACAAGGAGCTTGAGCGACCGAGTTATTCCTAGCAGAATTAACCAGACGTGAAAGCTCGCAAGAGGTGAGGAGGGGTGGCAGGGTAAGAAAAAGGCGCTCGTGATGCGCGCCGCAATCTCCTGCCGACGGCATTGAAGCTACTGATTATCAACGGCGACGACTTCGGAGTCTCGGCCGAGGCCAACGAAGGGATTCTGCGCTGCCATCGCCTTGGCATCCTGACCAGCACCAGCATGATGGTGGCGGGCAAGGCGGCGGCCGCGGCCGCGGCTGCCGCGCGCGACTGCCCGGAGCTGGACGTGGGGCTGCATCTGGTGGTGTGCATGGGCCACAGCGTGCTGTCCAAGGCGCGCCTGCCGAGGCTGGTCGATGGGGCCAATCGCTTTGCCAACAATCCTGTGATGGCCGGGATGCGCTACTTTTTCGATCGACGATTGCGCGGCCCGCTGACCGAGGAGTTCCGCGCCCAGATCGAAAAGCATCTGGAGCTGGTAGGCTATCTCAACCATATCGACGGCCATCTTAATTTCCACGTCCATCCCGTGCTGTTCGACATCCTGATCGATCTGGCCGAGGAGTATCGAGTCCCTTGCATCCGCCTGCCGCGCGAGCGGGTCCTTACCACCCTGCGCCTGAGCCGCGACAACGGCGCGCGCAAGTTGGTGGAGGCGGTGATTTTCCGCTCCCTAAGCGCGCGAGCTCGACGCAAGCTGGGCGAGCGTGGGCTCAAGAGCACGGACTGGCTGTACGGATTGCATCAGAGCGGCAACATGAGCGCGTCCTACTTTGAGGCTCTGTTGACCCGGTTGCCATCGGGGCTGACCGAGATTTACTTCCATCCAGTTCAGGTCGGATTGGAGCACGGCCCCCACGCCCAGGGGCGGCGCGAGGTCGAGATCCTGACCGATCCTCGCCTGCGAGGATTGTTGGCGCGCGAAAATATCCAGCTTACGACCTACTCGGCGCTGGCCCAGGAATTCGCCCCGCGCCGCGCGGCAAGCGCCGACTAGATGTAGCGTGCGTAAATAAATCATCAAAGAGAATCGCTTCACGGGCGGCGGACACCGGGCTTCGCCCTGGCATGCTTCGCGGCTACTGTGAGAAATCGCGCGGAGGACGCCGAGATCTTTGGACACGGCTCGCTCCACTCGCCTGCTCACATGACAGCAAAAAGTACAGGCTTTCAGGACGACGCGTGCCTCGCTGTGAAGCTATTTACGAGACGCCACAAGCTATAACCGCGAATATCTGTTCGGGTTGCTATTCACCCTTTGCGCCGGTCTGCTAAAAATTGAGCAGGAAGCGGCGCTCGCCGGCAGCCGTGCCTGGCGCCCCGCCAGCGAAAGGAACAGTTGCATGAACCATCATGATAGCGCCCAGGCCGAGGCCGCGGGCGATCTGCATCGTCTGCCGACTTCCGTCACCCCGCTCCATTACGACTTGCGCCTGGAACCTGATCTGGCCGCTTTTACCTTTCGCGGCGAGGAAACCGTCGCCATCGAGGTCCATCAGCCAGTCCAGGAAGTGGTGCTCAATGCGGTGGAACTGGAGATCGGCGCGGTCAGCGCCGTGCGCGCCAGCGAGCGGATCGAGGGCCGAGCGGAGCTGGACGGCCCAAGCGAGCGCGCCCGGCTTCGTCTGGAACGGCCGCTGGGTCCGGGGCGCTGGGAGCTTAAGATTTCCTTCACCGGAATCCTCAATGACAAGCTGCACGGCTTTTATCGCAGCAGCTACAAAGACGGCGGCGGACAGCTTCATCTGCTGGCCTCGACCCAGTTCGAGGCCACCGACGCACGGCGCGCCTTTCCCTGCTGGGATGAGCCGGCGCTGAAGGCCACCTTCGCCGTGACCCTGGTCATCGGCGAGCATCTCAGCGCTATCTCCAACACCGCGATCGCGCACGAGCGCAAGCTGGGCGACGGGCGCAAGGAGGTGGTTTTCCAGCCCACGATCAAGATGTCCACCTACCTGCTGGCCTTTGTGGTGGGCGAGTTCGAGGCCACCGCGGCGGTGGACGTGGCGGGAACGCCCTTGCGCGTGGTTCACGTGCCGGGCAAGCAGGCGCTCACCGGGTGGGCGCTGCAGATTGGGGCCTTCTCGCTGAATTTTTTCGCCAATTACTACGGCATCAAGTATCCCGGCGACAAGCTGGACCTGATCGCGATTCCGGACTTCGCCTCCGGCGCGATGGAAAACCTCGGCGCGATCACGTTTCGCGAGACCGCGCTGCTGATCGATGAGACGACCGCCTCGCGCGCCGAACTGGAGCGGGTCGCCGACGTGGTCTCGCACGAAAACGCGCACATGTGGTTTGGCGATCTGGTCACGATGAAATGGTGGAACGGGCTATGGCTGAATGAGGCCTTTGCCACCTTCATGGAGATGATGGCGGTCAACGCCTGGAAGCCGGCCTGGGAGCGTTGGGTCACCTTCGGCGTCTCGCGCGCCGCCGCGATGGCGGTGGACGGCCTGCACAGCACTCGCCCCATCGAATATACGGTGCGCTCGCCACAGGAGGCGGGTGGCATGTTCGACGTGCTGACCTACGAAAAAGGGGCGGCGGTGCTGCGGATGCTGGAGGTCTACCTGGGACCCGAGCAGTTCCAAAAGGGGATCGCGCTCTACCTGCGCCGCCACGCCTATGCCAACGCCGAGACCGGCGACCTGTGGGACGCGCTGGAAGAGGCCTCGGGTCAGCCCGTGCGCACGATGATGGACTCGTGGATCTTCCAGCCCGGCTATCCGATCGTCAGCGTGGACGCCGGCGCCGACCATCGCTCGCTCAGCCTGCGCCAACAGCGCTTCGTCTATGAGCGGCGCGCCCAGGATCAGGCAAGCCAGCTCTGGCACGTGCCGCTGATCGTCAAAGCAATGACCGAGGATGGGCCGGTGGAGCGCAAGTTGCTCATGACCGAAGAGCAAACCACGCTGGCGCTGCCCGCGCCGCTCAAATGGGCGGTGGTCAATCGCAACGGCGACGGCTTTTACCGTGTGCGCTACAGCGGGGAGTTGGCGGGTGCGCTCAACCAGTCGCTCAGCGAACTCTCCCCAATCGAGCGCTTTGGCCTGGTCAATGACGTGTGGGCGGCGATTTTAGCCGGCCTGACTCCGCTGCGCGAGTTCATCGCCCTGGCTCGCCGGCTGCGCGAGGAGACCGAATTGATCGTCTGGCGCGCGATGCTGGGGCCCCTGGGTTATCTGCAAGCCGCCGTGAGCGCGGCGCAATTGCCGGCGCTGGCGGCCGAGGTGCGCGCGCTGGCCGGACCCGCGGCTCAGCGCCTGGGATGGCAGCCGCGGGCGGGCGAGAGCGAACTGGTAAGCCAGTTACGGGGCAACCTGCTCGGCACGCTGGGAACCTTGGGCGAGGACCAGGCGATTCAACGCCAGGCGCGCGAGCTCTACGGCCGCTACAAGCGCGATCCGCGGGCGGTGGACAACAATATTCTCCCCGCGCTGATTGGGATTATCGCCCATACCGGCGGCGACAGCGATTACCGGGAATTCAAGGACAGTTTCAAGAACGCGCGCACGCCCCAGGAAGAGCAGCGCTACCTGTTCGCGTTGGCCGACTTCCACCAGCTCCCGTTGTTGCGCCAGACCATGCAGATGACGATCAACGGCGAGGTGCGGACCCAAAACGCCCCCTACCTGATGCAGGAGCTGTTGCACAATATCGAATGCCGCTACGAGGCCTGGGACTTCATGCGCGAGCATTGGGAGCAGATGATTGCCCGCTATCCCGAGAATGCGGTGCCGCGGATGTGCCAGGGCGTTACTTCGTTGCTCGAGCGCGAGGCCGAGGTCAGCGAGTTTTTCCGCACCCATCCGGTCAAGCAGGCGGGGAAAGCGATCGACCAGCACCTGGAGCGGTTACGAATCGCGGTTGCCTTGCGCCAGCGCGAGTTGACCGGCTTGCCGGCCGATTTGGGGCTCAAGTAGGAGCGCGCGCCGCGCTTTTTTCCCGGGGTAATACGCCCGCAAGCGCCGCGATTCACGCTGCCCTCCGCCTATTTCGGCGCTGAGCTCAAAACGCCCAACCCGACCATATTGCGGACTGAAACCAGGTTTGCGAACCGCCGAAGAGCTGCCGGCCTCCCTGATCCGGCACGCTGACCGCGAAGGTGACCGCGATCGTCCACCATTTGGTGACGTTCAATGTCAGAATCATATCAACTTCGTCGGAAAGGTTGCTATTGGTTACCACCGCGTCGGGCACCAGGGTCTGAGTTCGCGAGTCCAGCATGAAATGGTAGTAGATGAGGTCCAGGGTGACCGTCGATGCGGGCCGCAGCGTTAAGCGGATCTGATGGCTGTCCAGGTTGCTGTTGCTGAAGATCCAGTTACCCGCGATCTCGCCCTGGTACCAGGTGCCCCAATCGCTCATGCCGTAGAACAGCGGATCGAAGTCGTGCTGGCCCTGGGCGCCGCCCCCCGAAAACGAAGCGTAGCGATACCGCAGGATCGGCGACCAGGGCAGGGCGGAGAAAGTGTAGGAGGGGGTTATATACCAGGCATAGGCGCCGGACACGCGGTTGCCGTTGCTCTCGGCGGCGAAGGAGGAGGAAAGATAAAAATCGGGGAGCGTGGCCATCGGCGCCCCCTCGCCGCGCCAGTAAAATAGATTGAGTCCTTGGCGGGAGGGCGTGTCGGAGCGAAAAATATTGGCATAGGTGAAGCCCGTGTAGAGCATTTCGCCAAGCCGGAGGTCGCTGTTGACCCCGGCCACGCGGGTGTGAGTGTCGGGTTCGTCGTTAGGACTCAGATAGAATCCTTCCGCCGTCAGGTGGCCCTTGGTTATCCGGGCGACGACAGTGCGCTTAAAGGCGAGCCGTGGCGCGAGCCAAGCGGCGCTTTTGTTGACCCCATAGGTGCCGTTATAGAAGAGGAACCCGTCGCCTATCTGGTAGGGAGCTCGGCCGGCGATCACCGTGACGGCGTCCTCGCCGAGCCCTGGGAACAGATCTCCGGAAGTCCATGTGAGATATGCGTCTTCCAGCGTTGTGCTGCGCGCCTGGATGTCGCCGTAGTTGGTGGCAGCGGCGTTCAGGCCGCCACCGCTCATGCTGAAGATTCCGCTACCGCGGGCGCTCAGCCGGCAGTACTCGCCCAGGTCAAGCCCCGCATTGAGGCCGAAGATATCCGCATGCTCGAAAAAAAAGCGGCTTTCATTCAAAGGGGGATGAAAATCCCCGCCCCAGCCCGGATTGCTCTCGGCAAATCCATCGACTTGCGTGCTAAGGGTCGGGGTTAACCGTAGCGGACCCAGCAGCCAGGAACCAAAACCCAGAGTTTGCGGCAGAAACTCGCTGGGAGCGAATGAGGATACGGCGCCGGCGGGACTCGTGGTAACGGGCCCAGGCGCGGCCGTCCCACCGGGGTTGGCAACCTCGGCGGCCAAGCCACTGAGCGGCAGCATCAGCAGCGCGAGCAGGCTACCGGTGTGCGCGGCCGCCCTGAGCCACTTCGCCGTCCCGCTCTGGTTACCTCGCGACACGAGTCAAAAGGCTACTATTGGCGCGGCAGCGCCGGACCGAGATAGTCGATTTTCAGTGGAAACGATTTTCCAGCGCCGGCAATCGGCGGATTCATTTCGATTTCCACCCCGCCTTCATTGCGCCACAGCTTACCGCGGGCATCACTAAGGTAAGTTCCGCCAATTTCGCGAGGCGAGTCGAGATTATAGACCTTGCCTCTTCCCTCGCAGGCGCAAGCGCCCTCTGCCCCGCGCTTGATATTGGTCAGGTAGTGGAGGCCACGGAAAGAAAGCAAGCCCTGGGTCACCGTGCCATCGCGGACGAGGAGCGAGGGTCCGCTGCTGATTTCGATCGTGGCATCGGGTCGGGACGAGCCCGCGCCCGGATTTATCGGGGCACAGGCAACCGTCAACAAGCAGAGCGACAGGGCAAGCCTGGCAGCGGCGCTCTTCAGCGGAGGGCGGCCGGGCGCCCTCCGCCGCGGCGATCGCGGCCATTTTGTCTCGGCGCCCAAGCTGGGTCGGTTCAGTCCAGATTCACCCACACCGATTTGGTTTGACTGACTGTAAGCAAGGTTTCCAGACACTTGTCCCGGCCGGTGCCCGATTGCTTGAAGCCGCCCCAGGGCTGGGTCATGTCACTCAAGTCGTAGCAATTGATCCAGATCACGCCGGCGTCGATATCGCGCGCCAGTTTGTGGGCGGTGGTGACATCCGAGGTCCAGATACCCGCCGCCAGGCCGAAGATGCTGTCGTTGGCGATATCGACCGCTTCCTCCAGAGTTCGATAGGGCAGCACCGCGGCCACCGGCCCGAAGACCTCTTCGCGCGCGATGCGCATGTTGTTGTTGACGCCGGTCAACAGGGTCGGCTCGACGTAGGCGCCCTTGTCGAAACCCGCCGGCGCATGCCCGCCAAGTTCCAGTTTGGCGCCTTCCCGCACGGCCACGTCGACATACTCCAGGACGCTTTTTTGTTGCTGTTTGCCCACCAGCGGTCCCATCGTAGTTGCGGGATCCAGCGGATCCCCGGGCGCATAGCTGGCCTTGGCCTTGGCCTTGAACAGATCGATGAACCGATCGCAAATTCGCTCGTCAACCAGCAGGCGCGAGCCGGCGCTGCACATCTCGCCCTTGTTCGCGTAAATCCCGTTGACCGCGAATTGGACGGCGCGCTCGAGGTCTGGCACCTCGGCGGTGATGATTTGCGGCGACTTGCCCCCGGTCTCCACGGTGACGCGCTTAAGGTTGGATTGCCCGGAATAGACCATCATCAGCTTGCCCACGTCGGTGGAACCGGTGAACGAGATCTTGTCCACGTCCATGTGCAGCGCCATCGCCTTGCCCGCGGTACCGCCGCTGCCGTGGACCACGTTGAACACGCCCGCGGGCCCGCCAGCCTCCAGAAAGAGCTGGGCGAGCAGGGTCGCCGATAAGGGAGACAACTGGGCCGGCTTGAGGATAACCGAATTACCCACGGCCAGGGCCGGGGCTACTTTCCAGGCCGAGATGAGCAGCGGATAGTTCCACGGCGCGATGCATCCGACGACACCCAGGGGCTGGCGCAGGATATAGTGGAAGGCATCAGTCGCCGTGCTCGTCACCGTGCCCTCGATTTTATCGATCGCCTCGCCGAAGTAGCGAAACGTGAGTGCCGCGGCAGCTACGTCACCCTCGGGAAAGACGGTGTCGCGTACCGGTTTGCCGACGTCGAGGGTCTCGATCACGCCCAACTCGACGGCATGCTCTTCGATCAGGTCGGCCAGGCGATACATCACTTCCATCCGCGTGCGCGGCGCCATCCGCGACCAGATTCCTGACTTGAAAGCCTTGCGCGCGGCGGCGACTGCGGCGTCAACATCGGTGGAGTCGCCCAGCGGGACGCTGGCGATTATCTCGCCGCTGGCCGGGTTGGTGGTTTCGAAGCGCTTGCCCGACTTGGCTTCAACCAGCTTGCCGTCGATGAGCATCCGGGTCTCGGGTTTGAGCGCCCGCGCGCGGGCCTGAAAATCTTCCCGCGTCAACGCGGTCAATTGGTGTATCTTCATGCCATTCTGCCTTGCACGGTTGCGTGCGCGTCCACCAGTCATCCGCGAGATCTGGTTTTCCGCGGATCTGCAATTACGGAAAGCGGCACTCCAATCCCGGTGAGGAACGGCTACAGGTCCAGCACCAGATCCGGCTCCGGGCTGTCGGCCTGCCGCCCCGGCCGTTGGCGCGGGGCCGAACAGCAGAGCAGCACTTCGTTCTCGCCCCGCGGGGCAAGCGGTTCCTCCAAGTAGTCCACCGCGCCGCTGATAACTTTGGTCTTGCAAGTGCCGCAGATTCCCGACCGACAGCCGAATGCGGCCGCCAGACCCACGCTCTCGGCCAGTTCCAGCAGCGTGCCGTTTCCGCGGTACCAGGTCGCGCGTACCGCCGATTTGGCAAAGTTGACGTCAGCGGAAGCGGCGGCATCGACCAACCCGGCCGGCTTGACTGCGACTTCGGGTTTAAGCACCGCGCCCGGGCCGAAGGATTCGTAATGGATCTGGCCGGGGCGAACTCCCATCTGGGTCAGCCCGTGGTACAGCGAACTCATGAATTCCGAGGGCCCGCACAGGTAGAAGTCGTAATCGCCGAAGGGCAGGGCCTTTTGTACCGCATCGATAGTAATCTGGCCCGCGGCATCGTGCGTGATCCCGAGCTGGTCGCCGGCGGCCGGTCGGCTATACCAGGTGCGCAACACCATCGCGGGATGCTCGGCGGCCAGCTTCTTGAGATGGCTGGCGAAGGCGTGGCTGGCGCTGTTCTGGGTGCCGTGGAAGAAATGGATCGGGCGGAAGCGGCCGCTGCGCCGGCCTTCTTCCATGATGTGCTCGGTGATGGCGAGCATCGGGGTAAGCCCCACGCCACCGGAAAGCAGGACCACCGGGCGCGCGCTGGAATTATCCAGCACGAACTTGCCCCGCGGCATCATCGCCCGCAGGCGAAAGCCCGGCTTGGCATTTTCATGCATGAAGCGCGAGACCAGCCCGGAGTCCATCCGCCGGATCGAGAGCCGATAAAATTGCGGATTGGCACAGGTCGACAAGGTGTAGGTGCGCAGGACCGGCTGGGGGTGTCCCGGAATTGTAAGCTGGATGGGCAGAAATTGGCCCGGCTCCCAAGGCGCCAGCGGGCTTCCATCGGCCCGGCGCAGGTAAAAGGAACTGATCACCGTGCTCTCGCGTTCGACCTTGGCGACTTCCAATTCGAAACCGGCGTTGCGTTCGGCATCGGAGATCAGCGAGTCCGACGGCGTGACCGAGATGGTTCTGGTGGCGCTCGTCGTTGGCGTCTCGATCGCCTGCCGCGCCGTCAGCGGAGCCTTGGTCAGGGCATTGACCACCAGCTTCTGGAAGTGCACCACCAGATGTTCGCTATTGGTAAGAAACCTGCCGCGCTCTGGGATTCCACCCAACAACCCGTGCTGGACCGAAATGGTGAGGTCGTCGTCTTCGATGCCGACCTGCTTATTGAAGGCGATCAATTCCTGGGCAAACTTCTCCGACACCCCGGGGCCGAAGTACTGCTCGCTGAAGCCCTTGGTGGCGTTGGGACCATCGGGGACCCAGACATCGATCGAAAGGTTGGCAAAACCGGGATTGATGTTGATGGTAAAGTTGGGCCACAGGACGTGGTATTGCGATTGTTTGAGCTCGCCGCGCGCGTCGTAGATCTTGACCGCCGTCTTACCTTCCAGCGCCGACTGGCGCACCGGGCCGATCTGGCTCAGAAACCATCCGTGGGCGGTCAAGTGATAATTCTCGGGGACCACGTCGATAGCCGCGCTGAAACCGGGATGGGCGACCGGGCAGTGATAGCACTCGAGGTAATTCTCGAGCATGCTCTTCCAGTTGGCCGCCGAATGCCACTCCTCGCGGCTGTACAACTCCAGCGTATCGAGGTTGATCCCGCATTCGGCGATTACGTCAAGCAACCCCCCGAAATAGGTCGCCAGCGGCGCGGCCTCGCGGTCCAGGTTGACAAAGGCGAAGGGCCCCAGGGTTTCGATTCTGATCGGCAACAGGGGATAGTCTTCGAGGCGGAAGTTGGGCTCGGCGGCCGAGCGCGGCGCTCGCCGCAGGCAACCACCCAGGTCGTACGCCCAGGCGTGGTAGCCGCATTGCATGAACTGGGCGTTGCCGCGCGCCTTCATCACCTCGTGGCGGCGATGGCGGCAAACATTGACGAAGGCATTGAGCCCTTGGTCGCCGCGAATCGCCACTACCGGGACCTGGCCCACGTAGCCGGTGATGTAATCACCGGCCTGGGCCAGTTCCCTGGTGGGTCCGATATAGTGCCAGGTCTTGCGGAAAATTTGTTCAATCTCCAGCCGCGTGATCGAATCATCGACGTACCAATGGGCCGGCAACGATTCGCCGCGATCCAGTGCCGCAAGCAAGCTGGCGGGATCTTCGAGATGTGCGCTCATGCGGTTTCTCCCCTGGTGGCCTAACTCTGACAGCTTTGGCGCGCCGCGGCGGTTTCGGCCGGTGCCGTCCCGAGGGGCGGCCGCTGCATCTTCAACACCAAAAATAGGCAGACAATCAACGTTGCGGACACGCTAAGTAAAGAGCCCAGAAATCCCAAATGATGGATCGCCATGGCCGCGATCCCGGTCGTGCCCATCATGCCCAGAGAATAGGCAACGTTGTAGACGGCATACGCGGCGGAATAATTCGAAAGTCCCGTTCGATCGACGGCGTTGCCCAGTTCGGCCGTGGCCGGATTCAGGACGAAGGCGTAGGCGACGTTGATCACGCACAGGATAAAACCGACGGCGAGCGAACTGGGGAACCACGCGAGCAGAGGAAGCGTGGCCGCCATCGCGATCGTGCCCAGGGTGACCACATGCCAGAGCTCAATGCGCTCGGTAGCCCAACCGACCATGGGCGAACTCAACCCGTACATGAGCGCCGAAATTGTGAACATCAGGCCGATAGCTTCGCTGCCGGTGCCGTATTGCGCGAGATGCGCGGGCAGGAGCGGCTCGACCACTCCCCAGGCCAGGGCGGCGAAGGCCACGGCCAGCGCGGGCGCGAGAATCGTTGGATTGAGTAGCAAGCCGGAAATATTAGTGTGCGACTGGCGCCCTTTTGCTTCGGGTAACAGGTAGAAGAGCAGAAAGGCGTCGAAAGCGATCAGGAATTCGGTGGTGAAAAACGGCAATCGGTAACCGATCCGATGATATAGCACCCCACCCACCAAAGGGCCCAGGATCGTACCCGCGGTGCTCCCCGTATAGGCATAGCCGATCATCTCGACGCGTTTGGCGACATAATGTTCGGCGATAAGTGCCAGGGCCGCGATCCACAGGGCCGCCGACGCGGCTCCTTGGCAGAATCGGGCGACCACCATAAGGGGAACATTGGGCGCCAGCCCGAGAATCGCTGCCGCGAGCGCTGTCAGCGCCAAGCCCCAAAGCAATTCCCGGCGACCGCCGATCCGCTCGCCCAAGTAAGCCGCCAACGGTGTCGTAACCAACGCTCCCACAGCGTAAGCGCCGTAGACGAGGACTACTTGATGGGTTGCGATCCGGGCCGGCGAATGCGGCATCAAGGGCAGCATGAGCCCGTAGAGGAAGTAGTCGATAAATAAGGCGAGCGCGATCGCAACTACCATAACTGAAGCCCACAGGCGCGCTTAATGGTTGGCACCGTTGATCAGCAAAGCTCGGATCTAACGCCAACTTGGTCAGATTGATTCTTCGTAAGCCTGATCTTTGGCAAGAATCACCAAAGGTTGATTTAAGTCCTAGAAACAGATGCGGAGAAAAATTAGCAAAACTGGCGGCGGTGTGGCAATGAGTGGGTGTCGGCTGCCGGTCCGTTTTGGTGGCGATCGAGCAGCACGGTCATTCGTGATGCCCACAGTATCCGCTCAGGGCACGGAGTCTGCGGAGGATGGCCGATTGTTCGCCGGTTTCAACGCCAGCGGCCCCGTTGTACAGCGCCTTTCTTCTCCGCTCCTTTCTCGTATGCGAGGGCTGTGGGTTTCGCTACGTGCTGCGCTTTGGAAGCACAGGCTTTAGCCTGCGCTTTTTTCAGCATCGAAGCGCCGCGAGCTGCGCCAGTTGACGTGCGTCAGCCCTGGATTTCTTCCAGGTGGCCGGTGGGGAGGACGCGGTAGCGGCGATCGCCCCAGCGCACCGTGCGGCCGAGCAGGCTTGCGAACCACACCGCGGTAACCATCAGATCCTTGGCCGGCAGGAAGAGCAGATCGCGCAGCCGTAGCGGCAGGCGAGCCACCACCTTGACCATGAAGGCCGCCATCAGATAGCGCGCCACCAGCAGCACGCCCAGGGCCTCCAGCGCGAACGGATGGAAGCGGGTGGAAGCGGCCAGCACCAGGCCCCAGAAAGTGCCGTGGGTGAACACCACCGCCAGGCTGCCGCGGCGCACGCTGCGATAGGTGCGGGCCCAGCGCAATTGATGGGTCCAGAAATCCCCCAGGCTGCGTTCGTTGGTGACGATCGTCACCAACTCGGCCGACCGCTTGATCCCGTATCCGCGCTGAAAAGCCCGGTTGCCGAGGTGAAAATCGTCGGCCAGCAGATCCTTGAGGGCTTCGAAACCGCCCACCGCCTCGAGCACCTCGCGCTTGATGGCGATAGTCGCGCCGAAGGCGTAGCTGAGCGTCTCGACCGTGGTGCCCAGCAAGGCCAGGGGTAGGAAGTCGGTATTGACGTAAGCCGCCTCCAGCTTGGCCCCCAGGCTTTGGGTGCCCGGCCAGGCGCGATAGAGGCTGGTGACCATGCCCAGGCGCGGATCGGCGCTCAATTCGGCCACCACGCGGCGCAGATAATCGGGCTGGACGGCGATATCGGCGTCGCTGAGGACCAGGATATCCGCCTCGCGTGCCTGCCGCGCCATCCGCACCAGCTTGCCCACCTTGTCGTTGGTGGCATCCGCCAGCCCGCCCACTTCCAGCCGGACGTCCACTCCCGGATGCTTGGCGGCGACCCGGGCGACCACGGCACAGGCCGGGTCGTCGCCATCGGAGACGCCGAAGAGGTACTGTTTGGCGGGATAGTCCACGGCCAGAAAGCTGCTGAGATTATCGCTCAGGCTTTGATTGGCGCCATGCAGGGGCTTGAGCACGGCGACGCGCGGCGGCGGGTGCGGCAAGGGCGGCAGATGCTTGCGGGCGCGGGCGAATTTCCAACCGGCCATCACGGTCGCGCCGTAATAACCCAAGGCGATACAGCTTGCGGCCAGCGCCAGACTAACTAACAACCACATGCGATACTCATGTCCGCCCTCGGGCTTGCGTGCCCGCCACCCCGACTAAAAAATCATCGTTCCGCCAGGCCGGAGAATTAGGCCGAAGCCTGCGCCCGCCGCTGCCGCATCGTGGACAGAAACTGACGGCCTTCCTTGAGCAGGCGCTTGCATTCCTCGGTGGATGTGGCCATCTTGCGCACGGCCTTGAAGATGTACTTGGGGCGAAAGTAAAAACTGCGATAGAAGCGCTCGACCGCGGCGTAAATCTCATCGCTGCTCAGCCCCGGATAGCGCACCGTGCATTTCTGGTAACCCGATTCATCCAGCAACGGATCGACCGCCAGAAAACCGTTGTCGACCACGTACTTGAACAGTTCGGTGCCGGGATAGGGCGAGGCCAGCGAGACCTGGATCGTTTCGCAATCCATCTCGCGCGCAAAGCGCATCGATTCTTCGATCGTGCTACGGCTCTCGCCGGGCAGGCCCAGAATGAAAGTGCCGTGAATCAGAATTCCCAGCTTGTGACAGTTCTGGGTGAAGCGGCGCGCCTGCTCCAGGCTGACGCCCTTTTTGATATTCTTCAGGATCTGCGCGTTGCCGGTCTCGTATCCGACTACGAACAGGCGCAACCCGCTCTCCTTCATCAAGCGCAGCGTCTCGTAATCGACGTTGGCCCGCGAGTTGGTCGACCACGTCAGCCCCAGCGGCTTGAGTAATTCGGCGATCCGGCGCGCCCGCTTGGCATCGGCGGTGAAGGTATCGTCGTCGAAGAACAGCTCCTTCATCTTGGGGAATTTGGCCTTGAGCGCCGCTACCTCTTCGTACACGTTCTCCGGGCTGCGGGTGCGATAGCGATGGCCTTGGGTAACCTGCGGCCACAGGCAGAAGGTGCATTGTGCTGGACAGCCGCGCCCGGTGTACAACGAGACGTAAGGGTATTGGCAATAGGGGCTGTTGTAGCGCAGATAATCGAGGTTCTTTTCGTACACCTCGCTCACGAAGGGCAGCTCATCCAGCTCCTGACCCGTCAGGATTGGACGGTCGGGGTTGTGCGAAATAACCCCGTTGCGCTGGTAGCTGATACCGCCAATTTTGGCCCAGTCCAGCCCTTGGGCCACCTCGACCATCGAATAGTCGAACTCCTTGCGCCCGGCGATATCGATCGCCGGCGACAATTTCAGCACTTCCTCGGGCGCGGCCGTGGGATGGCCGCCTACGAAGGCGATAATCGCGTTGGGATTGGCCGCCTTGATCGCCTCCGCCGTGCGCGCGTCGTTGCGCAGCGAGGGGGTTGAGGTGTGGAGCACCACCAGGTCGTAAGCCTTGGCTTCGGCCACCGTCATCGCCACATCGTAATTGTGCGGCGGGGCATCGAGCAGCCGCGCTCCGGGAATCATCCCAGCCGGATAGGCCAGCCAGGTGGGATACCAAAACGACCAGACCTCGCGGGTGGCCTGATAGCGCGAACCCGCGCCTCCGTCGAAGTCTTCGTAGGAAGGCGGATTGAGAAACAGGGCTTTCATCACGTCCATGGGTATGCTGCCTCGCAGGCTCCTGTCCGATTGGTTAGTGACTATAGCGTGCGAAAAAAACTCTTACAAGGAAGTGAACTTGGCGCCCTCTTGTCCAAGCGTAGTCGGCGCCAACACAAAGGCCAGCGACTCGCAGATCCCGACCACGGTGACCACCGCGAACCATAGCAAGCCGTTGGCGGCGGCGTCGGCCTTGCTTGCTCCCAGCATACCGAAAAGCACGACGTAAAGTCCCTCGCGAACCCCTAAACCGCCCACCGTGATCGGCATCGAGGCCAGCACGTTGGTCAGCGGCACGCATAACAGGAACAGGCGAAAGGGCAGGGGCAAGCTCAAGCCCAGCGCCAGCACGTACTGGGCGGTCACCTGGAGCAGATGAAGGACCGCAGCCAGCCCGATCGCCGGCAGCATCGCCAACCGCCCGTGCAGATAGGGCTGCACCATTGCGCTGGTGGCGCGGATGCGGGCGGGCATATGGCGCACGATCGCGTGAAGCGCGGGCAACAGCAGGTAGCCCACCACGGAGGCGGCGCCGACTATCAGGACGGGGCTGGTGACCGCTGCCGGCAGCAGGCCACGCCCCAGCGTCGCCACCGCGACCGTTGCAACCCAGACCAAGGCCAGCAAGCCGATCAGCCGATCGGCCAGGACGCTGGCCACCGCCTTGCCCATTTCATGGTAGCGCCGTCCCAGATAGATCGCGCGCGTCGCGTCGCCGCCAACCAAGCCAGGAATAAAGAGATTAGTAAAGGCGCCGATAAAAAAATAAAGCAGGCAATCGGTATAGCGGGCCACGATACCAACCAGCCCGGCCAGTAACTGCCAGCGCGCGGCTGCCACCATCTGGCCGATCAGGTAGATCAGCGCCGCCGCCAGAAAATAGGCCGGCCGCTCGCGGCCGATCAGATGCCAGAGCTGATGGCGGTTGAGCCGGCTCAGGACAAAACCCAGGATTACGATTCCAAGCAGGGCGCGCAGCCCGTAACTGCCGATTCCGCGCAGCCGCCAGCCAGGCTTGGTCGGCTTGGCCGAGGCTTCGAACGTGGTTCGAACCACGCCGGGTGAACTCACCGCGGATGCTCCCCGAGGTCGGCTTTGCCCACTGCTCGCTTGTCGCTTTCGGCCGCAATCAGGCGCAGCCGGCCCAGCCGGCCTTGGAGGCGGCTCAACTCATCGGCGTCGATCACGAGCACAGGATCGCGCGCGCGCCGCCACAAGTCGAGCAGTTGATCGTCGCTCAGGAAATAACGGGCGCGATCGGGACTGTGTTCGGCTCCAAAGCGCAACTCGCTCAGCGCCGGGCCGACTAGAATTACCCGTTGATGGGTATAGAAGGGCAGGCTTTGAACATATCGATGGTAGCAGATGAGGGTAGCGCCCGGCGCCCGGGCGGCGATTTGGCGCGATAGGTTGGAGAACGGGCGCATCGGCTCAAGCGCCATCCGACAATAGCCCGCTCCGATCACGGCCGCGCTCGCGCTCAGGGTGATCAGGACAAAGCCCGCGGCGACGCGACGGCGCATCAAGGCGATCGCGCTCAGCGTCCCGCCCACGCCCAGCATCGCGCCGATCGGCCTCAGCATTCCGCTCAGCGCGGGCAGATACGGATTGCCGGTGTACGGGGTCAGGAAGCTGAACACAATCACGCCGAACCCGCCGGCCGCCACGATGATCGCGGTGAGCAGAAACGGCGATGGGCTGCGCGCCGCGCCTTGTTTGGACCAGCGCTCGGCGGCGCCGACGATAGCGTCGGCCAGCAGCACCGCGAGTGGGGCAATCGCGGGCAGGATATAGGGCATCAGTTTGGCATTGGCAAGCGAGAACAGTCCCAGGACGACGGCGCTTGCGCTCAGGCAGAAGCCGCGCGCGGGGCACGCGCTGCCGTCGCTCAGGAGAAGCGGAAGGCAGCCGGTCCAAGGCATCAGCCCCACCAGTATCACCGGAAGATAGAAATAGAACGGCTCGCCATGACTGTATGTTGCGACGAAAAAGCGGCGAAGATGCTCACCGACGAAATAGAAGTCGAAGAAGCCGGGCATGCGCAGCGCCATCCAGACGAACCAGGGCGCGGCCAAGGCCACGACCATCAGGCTGCCCGCCACGAGATGGAACTTGTGCAAGGCTGGGCGCAACGGTCGATCGTAAATCAGCAGGAAAAGCAGGCCGGCCCCGGCGGGTAGCGCCGCTCCGATCGGTCCCTTGGTCAGAATCGCGAGGCTTACTGCCAAGTAGAAAATCAGCCACCATCGCCCGCCCTCGCGCCATTGGAGAAAAAACGACCAGAACGCAACCGCCAGCAAGAAGCTGAGCAGCATGTCGGTTGTCAGCAATTGGGCCAGTCCGACATACAGCGGCGCGGTGCATAAAATCGCCCCGGCGAGCAGTGCCCGGCGCCGATCGAAGACGCGTTGGGTGAAAAAGCAGGTTGCGAGCAGCCCCAGCATCGCCGCCAGAGCGGGCACCAGACGGGCGGCGAGTTGGGTTGGGCCGAACAGGCGGAAAGTCAGCGCGGTCAGCCAGTAGAGCAGGGGCGGCTTTTCGATATAGGGGACGTAGTTCAGATGCGGGACAAGGTAACTGCCGCCGGCGACCATTTCGCGGGCGATCTCGGCGTAGCGCGGCTCGTCGGCCTCCCACAGGCCGTAGCTTCCCAGATGGAAGAAGAACAAGCTCGCGGCCAGGAGGGCCAGCCCGAGCTCTGGAAGCGGGGGGGAAAGCCAGCGGGGCTGGGTCGCGCTATTCCGATCGCGGCTGGTGGCCGCTGTGCTAGTGCCGTGGGCAGCCATCGCTGCGGGCAGTCTAACCTACCCGCGCTGGTACCCAAAGAGCCCCCGTCTGACGAAATGAAGAATCCGCCGCAGGCGTTTGGGAGATGACCCCGGGAAAAGGGTCCGGAGTGGCGATAATCGCGCGGATGTGTCTAAACGGCTCGCGATGCTCGCCGGCTCAACACAACGGGGAAGATTCACAGACTCGTCTTTAGTGTGGGCCACCGTGCCCGATTGCGATGTCTTTCGGCGGCGCGGATTACGTCATGCGCATCCCGGTAAGGGCTGGCCGGAATTGAAGGAACATCCTGATTGAAGGAACATCATGGGTGTGGCTAGGCGGGTGTTGGGGAGCGAGCAAGATGGGGGGCATGGCCGCCCGCCCCACTAGCAAGACAAGGCTAATCTTGCGAGCGGCCGCCGGTGGGACCTAATGCAGGATCAAAAGCCTGACCAGGATCGCCGCGTTGAGCGCCAGCACGAACCCAACCATCCATTCGACCAGTCTGATCTCGCCGCGCAACTGCCCGATCTCGCCGCGCAAGGCTGTTTCAACCCGTGCCATCTCGGCCCGCAGCTCGGTCGCCATCTGCGCCATCTCGGTGCGCAGCTCGGTCGCCATCTGCGCCATCTCGACGCGCAGTTGACTGGCCGTTTGCGCCATCTCGGCCCGCAGGTCACTGGCCATCTGCGCCATCTCGGCGCGTAGGTCGCTGGCCATTTGCGCCATCTCGGTGCGCAGCTCGGCACCGAGCTGAGTGATATGGGCTCGGCTGGCGGCCGCGGCCTCAACCACGTCGGCCTTGGTCGCGGTACTCTCCTCCAATGCTTCCTGGATGGCTTCGGCCTCGGCTTCGGCTTGCCGGGAGGGTACGCCGACGGCTTCCAGCCGCCGGACGAATTTCAGGGTATCCAATACCATCTCGATCGAAGCCTAGCGGTTTTGCCCAAAAATGGCTAATCCCGATCGGGTTCTTGCGCCTGTGGCGGCGGCATTTTAGCGGCGTTGACTTACGCTTCGGCTAGGCTCATATGGAATCTGAAGATGGAGCAAGCCGTAGCAGCGGTTGGGGCGTATGGATGGGCTGCGGCCGGGTCACCTCGGGTGGTTCAACGGAAGTGATAACGTTCTTGCGCGTCGTGCGCGCTGGTCGCGAGGACGTGCCAGAGAGGGAGCATAGAGAGGAAAACCAATGGTAATCGACGCACACGCTCATTTGGTGGTGACCTTGGGTCTGCAGGCCTACTGGACTGGCTTGGCCTCGGCGGCCGGCGCTCATGGCAAGGGGCGCCCGCGGATCACCGAGGAGGCGCGCAAGGCGGCGGCGGACAACAACGTGGGGCTGATGGACAAGGTCGGCTTCGACATGCAGCTCATCTCGCCACGCCCCTACGCGATGATGCATTCGCACAAGCCGGCGGTTAGCGTGCCCTGGTGGATCGAGGCTTTCAACAACGAGATCGCCGCCACCGTCAAGCTTTATCCCAAGCGCTTTCGCGGCGTGGGTGGCTTGCCCCAGATCAGCGGCGAGCCGGTCACGGTGGCGCTGGAGGAATTCGACCGTTGCATCAAGGACCTCAAGTTCGTGGGCGTGCTGGTCAATCCCGATCCGGGCGAGGGTGACAACAAGACCCCCAACATGGGCCAGGAGTACTGGTACCCGCTCTACGAAAAGGCCTGCCAACTCGACGTTCCCATCCATATCCATTCGGCCGGATGCAACAACGGGCGCGAATACTACGCCGAGCACTTTCTGGCCGAAGAGACTTTGGCCGTCATCTCGATGTGGAAGTTCCGGGTCTTCAACCACTTTCCCAAGCTCAAGGTGCTGGTCAGCCACGCCGGCGGCGCGGTCCCGCTTCAGGTCGGACGCTGGCGCTCCTTTGCCTACGGCGAGGGCGGCGGTTCCCAGGGGCTGGGCGATTTCGACGAAGGGATGCGCAGGTTCTGGTACGACACCGCGGTCTGGTCCAAGGAAGGGATGGAATGTCTGTTCAAGGTGGTGGGGGCCGATCGTAGCTTGTTTGGGACCGAAAAGCCCGGCAGCGGCAGCGCGGTCAATCCCAAGACCGGCAAAGCCTATGACGAGATGATGAAGCCGTGGATCGAGGAGATGGATTTCCTTAGCGCGGCCGAAAAGAAGATGATTCTGGAGGACAACGCGCGCAAGTTGTTCAAGCTCGACGTCTAAGCGGCGCCTATGAGTAGCAGGGTGCCGAAACACAGGCGCCTCTGTTTGCGGCACCCTGCGTACGAAAATCGCCTCCTTTTCTGATGGTCTCCATCCCTTGCGAAGGCGAGAGTAGAAACGAGCAAGACGGCGGAGCCTTTAACTAGCGGCGGAGGGCTGAATCGATGGCTGAAATAGTCGCGGGGATCGGTACCTCGCATTCTCCGATTCTGGTGATCAAGCCGCCGATCTGGATGGATCGGATCGCCGACGAGATGCGCTCCAAGGATCTTTACGACACCGACGGCGCGATGCTCAGTTACGAACAATTGCGCCAGCGCCACGGCGAACCGTGGGCGGCCAACGTCAACTTGGCCGTGTTCGACGCCTACTACCAACGTGCCCAGCGCGCCTTGGACCATCTGGCCGCCGACCTCGCCGAGATCGATCCGGACGTCGTGATTGTGGTGGGCGACGACCAGGAAGAGTTGTTCGGCTTCTCCAACCTGCCCTCGGTCTCGATTTTTTACGGCGACAAGGTGACCGCCGAACATCGCCTGCCCGAGAGCGCTCCGCTGTGGTTGCGCGAGACTGCGGTGGGCTACGGCATGGACGGCCATCGCGAGTATCCCGCCGCGCCCGAGTTGGCCCAGGCCCTGATTGCAAGCATGCTGGATCAGGGTATCGACGTGGCGATCAGCAATGGCGTTCCGCGAGGGACCCGCCGCGGCGGTTTCGGCCACGCCTTTACCTTCCCCGCCGCGCGCCTGATGCCCCATCGGCAAATCCCGATCATCCCAGTCCTGCTCAACACCTACTACCCTCCCAACCAGCCCACCCCTTCGCGGTGCGTGGATGTCGGCAAGGCCCTGCGCCACGCCGTCCAGGCCTGCCCGCTCAATCTCAAGGTGATGGTGCTGGCCTCGGGCGGGCTTAGCCATTTCGTGACCGACGAGCGCTTGGATACCATGGTGCTCGATGCTCTGCGCGACGGTGACGAGCAAGCCTTGCGGGAATTGCCAACGCACTTGCTCAACTCGGGCAATTCCGAGATCCGCAACTGGATCGTGATGGGCGGCGCATTGCAGGGATTGGGATTCAAGATGCAGTGGCACGAGTACATTCCAGTCTATCGAACCGCGGCTGGGACCGGAATCGGATTGGCCTTCGGCCGCTGGACCTGAAGCTTCGGCGCGGCGGTTTGTTGCGCCCCAAGCGATTCGGGCTGTTCTGGATCGCTTTCGCGCCGGGGTCGCTTCCTGGCGCCGCGCCAATTAAGCTCTTGCCAACTCCATAGTAAGCCCGCGCCGGCGGGCGGCAGGGTTATTTCCATGAGTGATGACAACTTGGTGCGGCGCCTGTCCAACCTCGATACCTGCGCGGTATCCGACGCCTTGGACCGGCTGCAACTGACCGGAGTCGTGCTCGGGCTGCGCCCGCTGACGGTTTTGCGGCGCGTGGCCGGGCGCGTGCTGACCACCGAGCTGGGGCCGGCCGACGGCCGCAAATCGATCCGCCATCTGGGCACCGCCGCGGTTGACGCGGCGCGCCCGGGCGACGTTATCGTGATGGCTCACAAGGGTCGCCTGGACGCCGCCGGATGGGGCGGCCTATTGTCCCTGGGCGCGGTCAAGAAGGGGGTAGCTGGGGTGATTGTCGACGGCGCCGCGCGCGATATCGACGAAAGCCGCGAATTGGATCTGCCGGTCTTTGCCCGCGCCGCCGTCCCCTTGACCGCGCGCGGCAGGGTGCTGGAGTACAACTGGAACCAAAAGGTACAAGTCGGTAACGTCGAGGTTTCGCCCGGCGACTTGGTGCTCGCCGACGGCAGCGGCGTGGTGTTTGTCGCCGCCGACCAGGCCGAGCGCGTGCTGGCCGCCGCCGAGGAGATCGCGGCGCGCGAGCGCGCGATGGCCGAAGGGGTGCGCGCGGGCAAGCCGATGGCGGACGTGATGGGCGCCAATTACGAGAATTTGCTGCAGAGGTGATATCGTGACCGATTCGGAAATCCTCAAGCTTTTGAATCAATTGGGCACCAGCGAACTGAGCGACGCGCTGGACCGCTACGGCCTCAACGGCCAATGCTATCAAATCATGCCGCTGGCCCGTAATTTTCGCCTCTCCGGCCGCGCCTACACCCTGCATTACGCCTCGGTAGGAATCGATCGCGGCAACGTGGGCGATTTTATCGACGATCTTGGTCCCGGCCAGGTCGTGGTAATCGACAACAGTGGCCGCCTGGACGCCACCATCTGGGGCGATTTGCTGACCTCCACCGCCCATCGACGTGGCGTCGGCGGAACCGTGATCGACGGCATCTGCCGCGACGTTGACCGCAGCCTGGAGCTCAACTACCCGATCTACTCGCGCGCCAACTGGATGCGCACCGGCAAGGACCGCGTCCGCCTGGAGTCCACCAACGTCCCGGTGACGATCGGCGGCGTGCGGGTGGAACCCGGCGATTATCTACGCGGCGACGGCGACGGGGTGGTCAACATTCCCGCCTCGCGCATCGAACAGATCCTCGAGGCGGCTCAGGATATCCATCGCGCCGAGGACCAGATTCGCGAGATGGTCTTGGCGGGTGCCGATTTGCGCGCCGCGCGAGCCAAGGTCGGCTATCACGACCTGCAAAAACGCAGAAGCTGAAGTCTCGGCCGGCGGCGATTAAGTCGCCTCGGGTTTAGGACCAGCGCGCGGGGCCGGCGAGAGCATCCCGCCTGCCCCTCGCGCCCTATTGTGTTGCCCAGTTGGAATCCATAATTTAATCGGTTAAATGCGGGCTTAGCGCAAGCAAGTGGAGGCTTGTGGGACCCGAGCCTGAAGGCGGTTAGGGCTGTGATAGCGCCTTGCGTTTCGGCGCCGCGCTGCCCTCATCCTCTGCCAAGACAGGTCTCCTCGTAAGCCCGGAGCGCTCGCATCTCGTGCGCTCCTCACCGGGGACCGGATGGTCTATCGGTCCTTCGCCAGCCGTAGGAATCTAACGTCAAACGAGAGAAGCATCATGGCACTAGAACGAGAGCGGGCAAGTGAGCGTGCGCTGCAGAAGCTGAGCGAGCACGACTTGTTGGAATTGTATCGGCGGATGGCGACGATTCGGCGGTTCGAAGAGAAGACGGCGGAGATGTACACGCGGGGGAAGATCACGGGATTTTGCCATTTGTACGCTGGGGAAGAGGCGGTAGCGGTGGGAGCGTTGTACGGGCTGTACGACAAGGATTACGTGGTTTCGACCTACCGTGAGCACGGGCACTGTCTGGCCAAGGGGAGTTCGCCGCGCGGGGTGATGGCGGAGTTGTTCGGGAAGGCGACGGGATTGTCGAAGGGGCGAGGAGGGTCGATGCACATGTTCGATCCGGCGCTGCGCTTCATGGGAGGGTACGCGATCGTGGGAGGGAGCCTGCCGTTGGCGGCGGGATTGGGGTTGTCGATCGTGTACAAGGGAGAGCCAGAGATAGTGTGTTGTTTTTTCGGGGATGGGGCGCTGCCGCAGGGGGCGTTTCACGAGAGCATGAATCTGGCGTCGTTGTGGAAGCTGCCGGTGGTGTTCATCTGCGAGAACAATTTTTACGGGATGGGGACGATGGTGCAAAACGCGATCTGCCAGGAGGAGCTGTACCGGTTCGCGGACCCCTACAAGATACCCGGGGTGCGGGTGGACGGGATGGACGTGATGGAGGTGTACGCGGCGGTGAGCGAGGCGGCGGCGCGGGCGCGGGAGGGGAAGGGGCCGACCCTGATCGAGGCGATCACCTATCGGTTTCGGGGCCATTCGATGTCCGATCCGGCGGAGTATCGGAGCAAGCGGGAGGAGCGGATCTGGCAGGCGCGCGACCCGCTGAAGCGGTTTCGGGCGGCGGCGATGGGCGAGCAGCGGGTGAGCGGGGCGGGCTTCGAGGCGATCGACGCGGAGGTGGCGGCGACGATCGAGGATGCGGTGCGGTACGCGGAGGAGAGTCCGGAGCCGGAGTTGAGCGAGCTGGAGCGGTACGTATACGTGGAGAAGGACGGGGCGGGAGCGTAAGGGGCGCATGGAAATCAGTTATCGGGAAGCGTTGAATCAGGCGTTGCGCGAGGAGTTGGAGCGCGACGAGCGGGTTTTCATCATGGGCGAGGAGGTGGGGTACTTCGGGGGGGCGTTCAAGGTGACCGACGGATTGCTGGCGACGTTTGGGGAGAAGCGGGTGCGCGACACGCCGATATCGGAGCTGTCGCTGGTGGGAGCGGGCGTGGGCGCGGCGATGGGTGGGTTGCGGCCGGTGGTGGAGCTGATGACGGTGAATTTCGGGTTGTTGGCGATGGACCAGATCGTGAACACTGCGGCCAAGGTGCATTACATGTTCGGGGGGCAGGCCAAGGTGCCGCTGGTGATACGGGCGCCGCAAGGGGCGGGCCATCAGTTGGGTGCGCAACACAGCCAGAGTCTGGAGGCCTACTTTCTGCATTGTCCGGGGTTGCGGGTGGTGATTCCGGCCACTCCGGCGGACGCCAAGGGTTTGCTCAAGACGGCGCTGCGGCAGGAAGACCCGGTGATATTCCTGGAGCACGAGTCGCTGTACGGGGTGAAGGGGGAAGTGCCGGAGGGGGAATATCTGGTGCCCTTCGGCGAGGCGGCGGTGCTGCGGGAGGGACGCGACGTGACCTTGGTGAGCTACAGCAAATGCGTGTACGACGCATTGCGTGCGGCGGAGGATTTGGAGAACGAGGGGATCGACGCGGAGGTGGTGGACCTGCGCACGCTCAATCCGCTGGATATGAAGACGGTGCTGGAATCGGTGCGCAAGACCGGGCGGGCGGTGGTGGTGTACGAGGGTTGGCTGACGGGCGGCGCGGGTGCCGAGATCGCCAGCCAGATATACGAGAGCGCCTTCGACGCGTTGGACGCGCCGGTGCAGCGGGTGGCCACGCGCGACATTCCGATACCGTACAATCGGCATCTGGAAGCGGCGGCGCTGCCCTCGGCGGCGCAGATCGTGGCGGCGGTGGAACGGATCGCGTAAGGCAAGGGGCCCGATGAGCACAGAGATAACGATGCCCAAGCTCTCCGACACGATGGAGGAGGGCAAGATACTGCATTGGCTGAAGCGGCCTGGCGACCAGGTACGGCCGGGGGAGCCGCTGGCCGAGGTGGAGACCGACAAGGCCGACATGGTGTTGGAGGCGTTCGAGGGCGGGGTGGTGCAGGAGCTGCGGCTGAGCGAGGGGCAGAGCGCGCCGGTGGGGGCGGTGATAGCCCTGCTCGGCGCGCCCGGCGAATCCGCCGCTGCTACGCCCAGCGCGCCCCCGCAGGTCCAGGCCGCGCCCAAAACGCCCGAGCCGCTCCGGCCGGCGCCGGCTCCCGCGCCCTC